>OIZT01000023.1_pt1 | contig 136679 bp, 116 predicted proteins | sample 1588611 | NCBI WGS metagenome assembly OIZT01 (sample SAMN03283278) | human gut metagenome | biome: human-associated habitat; material: feces | host: Homo sapiens | place: Peru | collected 2012
GTGGGGCTTTCGGCGTTGCTCGTTTCGACAACTTGGGCGATGCCAGAGCCTTTACTGCGTGGAACGAGTGACAGGATTGGCTCCACGTTTTTATGTATATATACTAACCTTTTGTAAAACAAGCCAACATGGTAGCCATTGGCAAAAGACATTTGCAATATGGCAATATCAAGTATTGAGCATCGAGGCTATTGGTATGAGATATTCGATGCACGAGGCAAAAAAGCCAAAAGTATTTCTGATAACATCGGAGAACTATTGGGGTGGAGTGACAAATTTTTCATTGTTATGAAAGGCTATTGGTATGACACCTATGATGAGCAAGGTAAAAAAATCAAATCAATTTCAACAAACATCGGCAATTTCGTTTCAATCTGCGCTGATCAATTCATTGTCAGAAAAGGTTCGTGGCTTGATACATACGATGCTTTTGGAAAGAAAATAAGTTCTCGTGCTGCAAGATAATGTTTAGTAACCAACAAACTCCCCACTGACATAATGGGGAGTTTGTTTTTATGACATCAGAAAAATAGCTCTTTTATGGAAAACAAAAGATTCTTCACATACACAGCAATTGCAGCTTGTATGATATGTGCTATTGCGGTAGCTTTCAATGTTTTTACGGACTTGGAGTTACCAGGCAGAATCATGGCTGCAATTTTAGGCGTTGTCATTACGGCAACCATAACACAGGTGCTTCTTCAGGGACAAACCCAAAAAGAGGGAACGTTGAAACGGGATTCTAAAATTTTCGAGGAAAAATTGAAAATATATCAGAATTTTCTCAACAGTCTCTACAAAGCCGTAAAAGACGGAAAATTAACCGACAGTGAGAAAATGGAGCTTCAATTCCAGACATCTCTTGTAGCCATGCATTGTGACCCTAAATTCATCAAGACTATAAGTGACGCAGTAAATGGCGTGATAAAAAGCACTTGTCCAAACAAAGGTGATGAACATACTCCGCAGACAGCACTAATAGCCAGTCTGTTTGATGTGGTAGAAGCATTCAGACAGGATTTGTATCCAGATGAATTTGAAAAATTTGACAAAGAAGACAGGGACTATGCTATTAAGAAATTTGACGATGCATATCAAAATGCAAATGAGGGTGAAGATTCCCCAAAGGAGCATCTCGTTGTTGATGTAAATTTGCTTTCTAATATATCAACGCTAATAACGCAAGCAACAACTCAAAATAGCCCAGAACTTGCTGACGACAATAACCCAAAGGCAAATAGCATAGAGAAAGAAAGTACAGGCAATCTTGGGAGTTTATGGGAAAAAGCTATTGAAAGATGGGAAAACGCAGGATGGACAGTAAACCCCGAGCCAATAACCGAGGAACGTCCTTTGTGGTTGAAGAGGGAAGATGGTGTTCTAGGCGAAATATACATGGGATTTCATGATGGTCATTACTATTTGGAGGCGAGTTATGAGAATGATTCCAATTTCTCACAATGCCTGAAATGGAAGAATGGAGGTCGAAGAAGATATGGAGAATGGTGGGAATATCCGCCATTATGTTTTGACACTCCACAAGGAGAATTCTTGCAGAAATTTGAATCTTCCTTAGAACTACGGAAGTATATTATAGACAAGGTGGAATACCTGCAATCTGTCATCATGAAGAATGATCTTACAACCCGTTGGATGAAGGCTGTAGGCAAGCAGAAAGACTGGTATTTGTTCACTTGGTATTGGTCTACTCTTGCCTGTGAATACCAGAATGATACGGAAGGGAAAATCTATATGGATACCATGCCTATTGAGGGTAAGGAATCTGCAATCATTCAGTTGGGCAATAGGGCTAACGACAGAGAACTGCTCAAACAAACTTTGAATAGAATCGGATTGGCAGACAGAATCAGCGAAATTCAAGAAGACTGCTTCATCAACTTGGAAGAAACAGGCTCGTTAGATTCAAAGGTCGTAGGAAACAAACTGCAGCATTGGATAAAACTGATATCCGAATCTGTACCATCATCCGCCAATTGACTAACAGAAAAAGATTTTTCGAATATGAAAAGTTTTGCAGCAATTGACTTTGAGACAGCCAACCAGCACCGCTCCAGTGTGTGCAGTGTTGGAGTGGTCGTTGTGCGCAATGGCAAGGTGACGGACAAGCTATATCGGCTGATAAAGCCGACTCCCAATTTCTACACTTACTGGTGTACAGAAGTGCATGGAATGACCAATGCGGACACTGATGATGCTATGGATTTTCCAGAAGTATGGGCAGAAATAGCATCACATATCCAGGGCTTACCATTGGTTGCCCACAACAGTCCGTTTGACGAGAGTTGCCTGAAGGCTGCATTTGAGGCATACGACATGGAGTATCCTGGGTATAGATTCTACTGTACATGCCGTGCTTCAAGAAAATTGTTGGGGGACAAACTTCCCAATCATCAACTTCAAACTGTTGCCGCATATTGTGGATACGACCTCACAAAACATCACCATGCAATGGCAGATGCGGAAGCTTGCGCTGCCATTGCAATTAAACTCATAGACCTTTAAATGTTTTCATTATGGACGCTTCAACAACTATAAATCAAATGCTGTCGGGCAACAAAATCTTTGTCCCCACTTATCAAAGAGCATATTCCTGGGAAGACAAGCAGACAAAGCAGTTTCTTGTGGACTTGCGGGATTATGTAGAAAGCCATACGGCATCAAGTTATTATTTCGGACATTTTCTGTTCGAGGATAAAGGCAGTCGCAATTTTGCCATCATTGACGGTCAACAGCGTCTGACTACTATTACTATATTCATCTCCGCCATCTACAGAAGATTGGAAGAGTTGGCAGGGGCTTTGTCAGAGGATGACGTTTTTCTTTATGGCACTCTTGTGAAAGTCGGACAAACCTACAGATTCTCTACTGTTGATTACGATAACCAATTGTTCCGTGACTATGTCATCAATAAAGTAAAAACTGACCGTAATGGGTTGGAGACAGAATCACAAAAGCGTATTGTCGCGGCTTACGACTACTTTATTAGTCAATTGAATGCCTATGACGAGGATTCATTGCACGATATATTAGAAGCAGTCGTAAATGCCACTTGCACTACGCATACAGTAAAGGACGAGGCAGAAGCCATCCAAATGTTCATCTTCCAGAACAACCGTGGCAAAAAACCGTCCAATCTTGAAATAATCAAAGCGCAGTTCCTATACAATATTCATCTTTATTGTACATCTGAGGATGAGAAAGCAGAGTTGATAAGCGAGGTAAAGAATCGCTTTGAACACATCTACAAATCTATATCAAAGATAGAAGGCAATATAGATGAGGATGATATTCTCACATACACTTTGCGTGTGTACTTCAATAGCCTGGATGCAAGCAATGCCTTGCAAAAAGTGGATGAAGAATTAGGGAAAGATGATTCACGCATCAATTTCATTCGCAGTTTCACCCATTCACTTGCTGATAGTTTTGAACAAATGACCGTTTTCTTCCACAACGAGCAAACGGATATTATGGCACACACACTGTGGATTATCGGCCAGCCTGCTATTATTTTTCCATTTGTAATCAAGGCTTATAGCAATGGCGTTTCTGATGACAATTTCAGATTATTAGCCAAGGCTCTAACCTCTATATTCTTGCGTCACAGAGTTATTGGTACACGCGCTGTTCTCACATGGAGATTGAATGATGTCTTCAAGGAATTTGAAGGTGATGTTCACCCTATTGTCAATCGTATAGAATGGATGAAGACTACAACAGACGGATGGTGGGATTATTGGAACAACGTTGAATTTAAACGTATGCTTGAAGGCAATTTCGATGGAGGACATGGCATTGCCAAAATCATCCTTTGGCTTTATGAGAATCACCTCATAGAAAAGGGCAAGTCTGGCTATGGGTTGAAACGTTATGATGCTGTGGAGAAATCTCAGTGTGAGCATATTGCTCCAAACACAGAAAATCAAGATGCCAATAGTGGCTATTGCCCATACGATGATGAATTTAGAGAGTCGTATCTAAATTGCCTCGGAAACTACTTATTACTTTCAGGCCATCATAACGAATCTATTGGAAACTCCACTTTTGAAGCTAAACGAAACACCTATACCCAGTTACTCCAGCAACAGGAAATCCGTAACATGACGGAACAGGATCATCTTTGGGACAAGGCTAAAATTGACAAAAGAAAAGAGCTTATTGTTGATTTTGTGATGGCAACATTCTAACTAATTATGACCTCAATGGAAGTCTACACCTTCCATTGAGGCTGCATATCTATCGCTTTATTTTTCGTCCGCACTTGGGTTTTACCATCCGAGTTGCTTGCCGCAAACACCGTCTTATCCATTCTATCTCATCTTCGTCCTTCTCACGTCCCCAATCTTTGGTATCGCTACCGCCTCCACCTTGGCTTTCAGCAAAGTTGGTAGCTTCGTTGATGTAGCCGATGTACAAGTACATAGCACAATAGATAATTTTGTCACCATAATTGATGAAGTCCATAGCAAAGCTATTGTCAAAGAGGCTGCTGTCGTGAGTGCTCGTCATACGTGGATAGATGTTTGCTATCTCAGACAACGCCTTCATGCCTGCCTGTGCCCAAATCTTTTTGAATTTAGCCCACGATGGGGAAAGGGGGTGTTGTGGCTTTATTTGAGCATTTTGGGTCAGTACTTGCCGTAAGTACTGGAGTACAACATGGCAAGTACAAGTGTACTACACTGCAAGTACTGACGTGGTTACTTGCTTTTCATCCACCAATTGGTGTTGTTTTGTTGTGGAACAAAGTGTTTTTCAGTTTTGCAAATGCCCGTTATTGCTTTTTGGCCATATGGAAAACCAGTTTTTTGGGGAGCTTAACCCAGGCATTGTTGACAACGATGCGGATGGGACTTCCGTCAATCCTTTCAAGTGTGAAGGACTTGTCACTGTTGTAGGTGAGTGTGGCTTTAAGGTCGTCGCTACCATAGTCGTTGATGATAGTAAGTGTTGCTTTGTTGCCATTGACGTAGGCATCCATAATAATCCATTTGCGTGTATCTCTTATTGCGCCAAAATATCCGGGGTTGCTTCCAAAGATTTCCTGATTGGGACATACGATGTTGTTGTCATAGAAATTCATTTCTATGTACACTTGATACTCGTCATTGGCGATTTTTCCTTTGAAGGGAGAACTCTCTTGTGCAAAGGCATAAGCAGGAAAGCAAATCAGCAGGATGGAAATTACTTGTTTTATGAATGATTTTGATATGGACATGATGATATGATGTTTTTTGTTTTGACGAATTGTTGTGCAAAGCGTTTAACAGCAACTATAACAAAAAACAATTGAAATTATTTTGTATCTCACTTATTTATCGTAACTTTGCAGCGTTCAGAATAAACTATATGAAGACGAAAAAAATGTTCCCGGACTATATTTTTGAGTCCAGTTGGGAAGTTTGTAATAAGGTTGGTGGCATTTATACAGTTCTTTCAACACGAGGAAAAACACTTCAAGAAATGATGCCAGACCGAATAATTTTTATAGGTCCCGATTGTTGGGGTGATAAAAATTGTCCTTATTTCGAGTTGGATCAAACTTTGTTTGCCAGTTGGCGCTTTCAGGCCGAGTCGGAAGGGTTGTTTGTCAAAGTTGGGCGTTGGTCCATTCCTGGGAAGCCCATCGCCATATTGGTGGATTTTAAGCCCTTCTTTTCCTGTAAAAATGAAATATATGGTCAGCTTTGGAACGATTTTCAGGTAGACAGTTTGCATGCATATGGAGACTATGATGAGGCGTCGATGTTCTCTTATGCGGCAGGAAGAGTGGTGGAAAGTATCTACAAATACTATTTGGATGCCACCAAAAATGTGGTCTATCAAGCCAATGAGTGGATGACTGGTCTCGGCTTGCTTTATATCAAGAAGCACGTGCCAGCCATTGGAACTGTCTTTACCACCCATGCAACAAGTATAGGACGCTCTATTGCGGGCAATAATAAGCCGCTTTACGAATATCTTGAGGCCTATAACGGCGACCAGATGGCTTTTGAATTGAACATGCAAAGCAAACACTCGATAGAGAAGCAAACAGCAAAATATGTGGATTGCTTCACTACCGTGAGCGACATAACGGCCACAGAATGTAAAGAGTTGCTCGATAAACCGGTGGATGTGGTTCTTCCTAACGGCTTTGAAGATAATTTTGTTCCAAAAGGTGTGTCCTTTACGAACAAACGGCGGAGTGCCCGCAAAAAACTTCTTCAGGTGGCCAACGCCCTGTTTGGCTCTGAACTGGGTGACGATACGCTCATCGTTTCAACAAGTGGGCGCTATGAATTCCGGAACAAGGGTATAGATGTCTATATAGAGTCGCTCAACCGTTTGCGCGGAAAAACGTTGGCGAAGCCCGTGTTAGCGCTCGTTGAAGTGCCAGCTTGGGTGAACCGTCCCCGCAAGGATTTGCAGGAAAGGCTGGAGAGCAAAAAGAAATACAATACACCTCTCGATACCCCTTGGCTGACCCATACGCTTCACAATCTGTCGGAAGACCGTGTGACAGGCATGTTGCGCTCTTTGAATATGTGGAATGCAAAGGCCGACAATGTTAAAGTGCTTTTCGTTCCTTGCTACTTGACAGGAGATGACGGCATATTCAACATGTCTTATTACGACCTTGTGTTGGGCAACGATTTGTGTATATATCCATCCTATTATGAGCCTTGGGGCTACACCCCCTTGGAGGCGATAGCCTTTAAGGTGCCCTGCATCACCACCGATTTGGCAGGTTTTGGCTTGTGGGTGAACAAAGTGCTCGGTCATGACGGTAAGATTACGGATGGTGTGGAAGTGGTTCATCGTACAGACTATAACTACCAGGAAGTGGCAGAAGCCATTTCGGAAACTGTCAGAGCCTATGCTTCCATGCCGAAGGCTGAAGCTGACAAATGCCGGCGCAATGCGTTCAGCCTGTCAAAGAAAGCCCTTTGGAAAGAGTTTATCTCCTATTATGAAGAGGCTTACGATATAGCATTGAAGAAAGCTCAAGAACGAAAGTAGGAGTGGAATGCCCTCAATTAAAAATCAATAACTAACAAATAATAGATTATTTATGAAAATCAAAGCTGATTATTCAAACGACCCTCAGTGGAGAGAAGTGAACGTTAAGTCCACTCTTCCCAAAGAGTTGAGTAACCTTAATGAACTCGCCCATAACTTGTGGTGGGCCTGGAATTATGAGGCTCGCAACATGTGGAAAGCTTTAGACGAAAATCTCTATGAAGAAGTAGGCCACAATCCGGTTCTTCTTCTTGATCGTCTAAGCTATGAACGCAAAGAAGCTATTGTCAAGGATAAGTCTTTGATGAAGAAGGTGAATGACGTTTATAAGTCATTCCGCGAATATATGGATGTCGCTCCCGACAAAAAGCGGCCATCCGTTGCCTATTTCTGTATGGAATATGGCTTGAACCAGGTATTGAAGATTTATAGCGGCGGACTGGGAATGTTGGCTGGCGACTATCTGAAAGAGGCAAGCGATTCAAACGTCGACTTGTGTGCTGTGGGCTTCTTGTACCGTTATGGCTATTTCACACAAAGCCTGTCGATGGACGGTCAGCAGATTGCCAAGTATGATGCACAAAACTTCAACTCCTTACCGATAGAAAGAGTGTTGGACAAAGACGGCAACCAAGTGGTGGTAGACGTGCCTTACATGAACTATCAGGTGCATGCCTTGGTTTGGGTTGCTAATGTTGGCCGCATCAAACTATACTTGCTTGACACTGACAACGATATGAACTCAGAGTTTGATCGACCAATCACCCACTCGCTTTACGGTGGAGACTGGGAAAACCGCTTGAAGCAGGAAATATTGTTGGGCATAGGCGGTATTCTAACGCTTAACAAACTTGGCATAAAGAAGGATATCTACCATTGCAACGAAGGTCATGCAGCCCTTTGCAACTTGCAGCGTCTGTGCGATTACATCGATGGTGGCTTCACCTTCAATCAGGCCATGGAACTGGTTCGCGCCAGCTCGTTGTATACTGTTCATACTCCAGTGCCAGCTGGTCACGACTATTTTGACGAGCAACTCTTCGGTAAATATATGGGTGGCTATCCTGCAAAGCTTGGCATCTCTTGGGACGAATTCATTGGAATGGGCCGCACCAATCCGGATGACCATAGTGAGCGCTTCTGTATGAGTACATTTGCTTGTAACACCTGTCAGGAAGTGAATGGTGTCTCCAAACTTCATGGATGGGTAAGCCAAAAGATGTTTGCCCCCTTGTGGAAAGGCTATTTCCCTGAAGAGAACCATACCGGTTATGTAACAAACGGTGTGCATTTCCCTTCATGGACTGCTACAGAATGGCGCAAACTGTATGACAAGTACTTTGACAAGAGTTTTATGTCCGACCAGAGCAACGAGGAAATCTGGCATGCCATTAACAATGTGCCTGATGAAGAAATCTGGCAAACCCGTATGGCGTTGAAGAAAAAGCTCATCAAATATATTCGTGACAAGTTTACACAGCAGTGGCTTCGCAACCAAGGCGACCCTGCAAAGGTAATGTCTTTGCTTGAACGCATTAACCCCAATGCACTGATGATTGGTTTCTGCCGTCGTTTTGCCACTTATAAACGTGCTCATCTGTTGTTTACCGACCTCGATCGCTTGAACAAGATTGTAAACGATCCTGAACATCCGGTACTCTTCTTCTTCTCAGGAAAAGCTCATCCCGCTGATGGAGCTGGCCAGGGATTGATAAAGAAAATCTTTGAGATATCCCGTCGCCCAGAGTTCTTGGGTAAGATTATCTTCCTGGAAGATTATGATATGCAACTTGCCCGCCGCTTAGTAAGTGGTGTGGATATTTGGATGAACACTCCTACACGTCCTTTGGAGGCAAGTGGAACATCAGGTGAAAAGGCTGAGATGAACGGTGTTGTCAATCTTTCTGTTCTCGATGGATGGTGGGTTGAAGGCTATCGTCAAGGTGCAGGATGGGCCCTTCCACAGGAACGTACCTATCAAGACCAAGGTTATCAAGACCAATTGGATGCAGCAACAATCTACTCTCTGCTTGAGAACGAGATTATCCCATTGTACTACTATCACAAAGGCCGCAAGACCTATTCTGAAGATTGGGTGAAAGTCATTAAGAATTCTATTTCAACGATAGCTCCCCATTACACCATGAAGCGTCAGTTGGACGACTATTATTCAAAGTTCTACAACAAACAAGCTAAACGTTTCAAGGAGTTGCAGGCAAACGGAAACCGTCTTGCCAAAGATATAGCGGCCTGGAAAGAGGCTGTTGCAGAGCGTTGGGACAATATTCGTGTTGTCTCTAAGGACGACAGTGCCCTTGATTGTGTTGAAACCGGAAAGGAAGGCAAACTAACTTATGTTATCGACGAGCAAGGCCTCAACGATGCCATAGGATTGGAATTGGTAACTCTTGTAAATAATCAAAACACAGAAAAGTCTATCCACTCTGTCATTCCGTTCAAGGTTGTAGGCCATTCAGGCAACAATTTCACTTTCGAGTGTTCGTTTGATCCGAATATAGCAGGAGCTTACAGGACGGCAGTGCGTATGTTCCCGAAGAACGATTTGCTTCCTCACCGTCAGGACTTCTGCTATGTTAAATGGTTGAACTAATTGAAGCGGACTGATCTCGAAAATCATTTTCGTATTCTATTCTGATAGTAAGTCTTCGCCCGTTATCCTCTACGGATGGGCGGAGACTTTGTTTTTTGTGGCAACCTATCAAAAAAAATGTTGTCAGTTTAAATCTTAAATAAACCTTAAAATACCGTTTCTTTTAGTTCTGAGGCTTTTGGAAGTCAAAAAAAAGTTGTACTTTTACAGACTGAAAAAGAGTGTAAAACGGCTTAGAACGCAAATAAATGCCGTTAATGTTGAAATCATTAAAAAGTTGATAATAATAAATGGACGAGAATCAAACGATTGATCAAGACCGCATCATGAAGATTAACATAGAGGAAGAGATGAAATCCTCTTACATCGACTACTCCATGTCGGTGATAGTAGCCCGTGCCCTTCCTGATGTTCGTGATGGCTTTAAACCCGTACACCGCCGAATTCTCTTTGGAATGAGAGGTATAGGCAACTTTAGCAACCAACCCTACAAGAAGTGTGCGCGTGTTGTAGGTGAAGTGCTTGGTAAGTATCATCCTCACGGTGACAGTTCCGTGTATGGGGCACTTGTTCGTATGGGCCAGAACTGGAACATGCGTTATATGCTTGTAGACGGACAAGGCAACTTCGGTTCTGTTGACGGAGACTCGCCAGCGGCAATGCGTTATACCGAATGTCGGCTCTCCAAGATGGGAGAACACATCATGGACGATATTGAAAAAGATACCGTCGATATGGTCAACAACTTTGACGATACCCTGAAAGAGCCGTCTGTAATGCCGACAAAGATTCCCAACTTGCTGGTCAATGGTGGAAACGGTATTGCTGTAGGTATGGCTACCAACATTCCAACCCACAACTTGAGCGAGGTGATAGACGGGTGTTGTGCCTATATAGACAATCCGGAAATAGGCGTGGATGAGCTGATGCAGTATATCCCCGCTCCTGACTTCCCTACAGGCGCCTACATCTACGGACTGCAAGGCGTGAAGGATGCCTACACAACGGGGCGCGGACGCATCGTTATGCGGGCTAAAGCGGAAATTGAAAGCGGAGAGCAACACGACAAGATTGTTGTTACCGAAATTCCCTATGGAGTCAACAAAGCGCAACTCATTGAATATATAGCAGAGCTTGTCAAGGAAGGAAAGATTGACGGAATTGCTAATGTCAACGATGAGTCGGGCCGTCAAGGCATGAGAATTGTTGTTGACTGCAAGAAAGATGCCAATGCCAACGTTATCCTCAACAAACTGTTCAAGATGACAGGGCTGCAAAGCAGTTTCTCGGTCAATTGTATCGCTTTGGTGAAAGGTCGCCCACAACTGCTATCGTTGCAGCAATGTGTGAAGTATTTTGTAGAGCATAGGCACGATGTTACGCTTCGCCGTACACGTTTTGACTTGAAGAAAGCACAGGAGCGTGCCCATATTCTTGAGGGACTGATAATTGCCTGTGACAACATTGACGAGGTGGTTCACATTATCCGTGCATCCAAAACGCCAAGTGAGGCACAGACCAATCTTGAAAAGCGCTTCGATTTGGACCAACTGCAGTCAAAAGCCATTGTGGACATGCGCCTGTCACAACTAACGGGCTTGCGTATGGATCAGTTGCACGCAGAGTATGAAGAGCTGATGCAGCTCATCAAGGATTTGCAGGAAATTTTGGATAATCCCGAGCGTTGCAAGCAAGTGATGAAGGACGAACTTAACGAAGTGAAGGAAAAGTATGGCGATGCACGCCGTACCGAAATCATACCCGATGAGCATGAGTTCAATGCGGAAGACTTCTATCCAAACGATCCTGTAGTAATCACAATCAGCCATTTGGGATATATCAAACGTACACCATTGGCTGACTTCCGCGAACAGGCAAGGGGTGGCGTCGGAGCAAAAGGAGCTCGCCACCGTGACCAGGACTTTACCGAGTTTATTTATCCGGCAACAATGCATCAGACCATGCTATTCTTTACCAAGAAGGGACGTTGCCATTGGATGAAGTGCTATGAGATACCAGAAGGCGACCGTAATTCCAAGGGACGGGCTATACAAAACCTGTTGGCACTTGATGCCGGAGATTCTGTCAATGCGTTCCTGCGCTTGCGTGGACTTGACGACGAAGAGTTCCTTCGCTCCCATTATGTGGTATTTGCTACCAGGAATGGCATTGTCAAGAAGACAAGTCTTGAGGCCTATAGTCGCCCACGTACCAACGGTGTCATTGCCATCAATATCAATGATGGTGACGAAGTTGTAGATGTTCGGTTGACAAACGGGCATAACGAACTTATCCTTGCAGACCGCAACGGACGCGCTTGCCGTTTTGATGAGAACACTATCCGCACCATGGGACGTGTCTCTACGGGAGTGCGCGGAATGAGGCTTGACGAAGGAGACGACGAGGTTGTTGGAATGATAGTGGTCAATGACCCCGAAAAGGAAACGGTTATGGTTGTCAGCGAGAACGGTTATGGCAAACGCTCAGAAGTGGAAGACTACCGCAAAACCAACCGTGGAGGAAAAGGAGTAAAGACCCTCGCCGTGACAGAAAAGACGGGTCGCCTTGTGGCGATTAAGAATGTGACAGACGACAACGACCTGATGATTATCAACAAGAGTGGCATTACCATTCGTCTGGCCGTCAGCGAGGTGCGTGTGATGGGCCGTGCCACCCAGGGTGTGCGACTAATCAACCTCACAAAGAAGAACGATGTGATAGCGTCTGTCTGCAAGGTGATGAGTAGCGAAAAAGAGGCAGAAGTGGAAGAGGAAAGCCGTTCTCAATGGGAAAAGACTTCTGACCAAATAGAAAGCGACATTAAGGGAGACGCTGCTACTCCTGACGCAGAAGCTTCGGAACCTACAAAGGTGGATTTTGAATAGTCTGTTTCAAACAAAAGAACAATTACTTTAATATTAATAACAAATAGCAAAATGAAAAAATTAGTAGTTGCAGCATTGATGGTACTAAGTACCTCAGCTGCTTTTGCTGGACCAAGCGAGTCGCTTAAGGCTATCTTGAAAGCAGAAAACTATGCAGAGGCGCAACAACTTGTAAATTCCAATCTCGCACAGTTGACAGACAACGCCGAAAAAGCTGCTGCTTACAACAAGTTGGTTGACCTCGCTTTTGGCCAGGTAGACAAAATTCGCAACGTGATGATGGAAAACTCGGCTGCTCAGCAGATGGGTAAGGAAGCAAAGCCTGTAGACGAAGAAGGACTTTACACTTCCTTGTCAGAGGCTTTTGATGCGGCTCAAGAGTGCTACAAGTATGACAACCTGCCAAACGCAAAAGGCAAGGTAAAAGCAAAATTCTCAGATGCCAATGCCCAGCGTCTTTATGCTTTGCGCGGCTATCTTATCAATGGTGGTGGCTTCTATCAAGGAAAAGACAACGCTAAGGCTTTTAAATTGTTGTCACAATATTGTGAATCGGCAGATTATCCCATGTTTGCGAAAGTAAAGAATGCCGAAGATCCCGATTTGACCAATGCTGCTTTCTTCGCTTCCTACATGGCTCTTCAAAACAAGGATTATGCCAATGCCGAGAAATACTCTGAGCTTTCTCTGAAAGACCCTGAGCACGGTAAAGACGCTTTAAGCATCAAGTTGGAAGCAATGAAGCATCAACTGAACAACCATGAGGACTCTGTTGCCTACACAGGGAAGGTAAAGGCGCTCTTTGAAAAGGATCCCGACAACCAGGTTCTCTTCGCAACATTGATTGATAGCTATAATGCTCTTGGTCAAAGTGATGAGGCTCGCAAGTTGGTTGACGACCGCTTGGCAGCTGCACCAAACAACTTTGTTGCCCTCTTGGTGAAAGGCCAATTCCTTGAGCGTGAGAAAAAATACGAGGAAGCTGCAGACTTCTTGAAGAAAGCTTTGGCAAATGCACCCGAACAAAGCAAACTGTATGCTACAGCAACAATCGGAGATTGCTATTTCTTCCATGCTCAAGAACGCCTAAATGCGTTTAAGGGAGCTTTAAGCCCAGCAGCAAAAAAGGCGTTTGAACCGGTTTACAACCAAGCCATCTCTTATTATGAGGCTGCAAAGAAACTGGATGTAGACCAAAGTCAGAAGAGCCTTTATGCTCCACGTTTGTACAATGCTTACTATTTCCTGTATGGAGAAGCTGACGCACGTACGCAAGAAGCAAAGAGTTATGCAGGCTATTAAGCCGTAACACATTTTTTTGAAATCCACGAGGAATAGGGTTTTTCGCCTTATTCCTCGTTTTACACATTTAGCCTATGCGCAAAGTTCTTATTTTGTTTTTACTCGTATGTCCTTTGTTGATGTGCCATGCGCAAGATAACAGACAGCAAACAGCCCAACTCAATCAGAAGGCCGAAGAAATAGTTGATTTCTTGCAAAGTAATACGTTTAGGGATTCTGTCGTCTATTACCGTAAGATAGTAGACCTTGTTAGTAAGTCGCTGAAATGTGATGAGTCGGACAGAATGCCTAATCGTAAGGGAGAAATAAAGCCAAAGTTTGAAAAGGCCAATTTGGAACGTCTGTCAACTTACCGCCCCCTATTGATTGACGCAGGCCTGTATCTAGTTGAACACAACATGGTGGATGAGGGAGTGATGGCATGGAAATTGTATTTGCGTACCGCTCTCAACCCTTTGATGAAACAAGAAGTTGACGAGTCTGCAATAGCAGCTTACTATTTGGCCCAAATAGAATTGAGTCAAAGAAATTTCAAATCGGCTGACAAGTTTGCTGATATAGCTTTGAAAGATGACGAGACAGCACAGGATGCTGCCGAAATCAAAGCTCAGTGTATGAACGCCACGATGGTTTCGGAAGAAGACTCGCTGAAATATCTTGCTGTTATATCGCAGTTGTACAAGACAGACCCAAACAACGAAACGTATTTTGCCTGGATTATACAATTTTACAGTCATCCTTCAGCCAAATATAATTTAGATCATTTTGTTGATAGACAACTCGAAGAAAACCCGCACTCTATGGTTCCTTGGATTTTAAAGGGCGAAATTGCCATGCGGGCAAAACGTTGGGACGAAGCCATAGAGGCGTACAGACAAGCCGATGAAATAAATCCTGAGCAAGTTCCTGTGATTTACAACATTGGTGTATGTATTAATAATAAGGTGATAGAAATGCAACAACAGAAGAAGGGAACGAAGAACGAACTGGAAGACCTGCTGGCACAGTCGCGTAACTACTTGGAGCGTGTTCGCGTTAAGGACCCCCGTCAAGACAAGGTGAAATGGGTTCAACCGCTTTATCTTGTCTATACGCTTCTTGGAGACAAGATACATGCTGCCGAACTTGAACCTATCGCACATGGATTTAAACGTCAATAGGAAGTTGAAAAAGATTGTCTTTCTTTTCCTTGTGCTGCTTTCTCCATTGGCTCTCTTCGGCCAGAAAAAGCAAATAGCGCAAGCCAACGAGTACATCAAGAGCCATAAAAATCTTGATAAAGCCGAAAAGGTTCTTTCAGGCTTGCTAAATGACTCTGTCAGCCGCAACAATTCAAAAGTTTGGTTGCTGCTGCATGAGGCGTTGTTGGGCCAATACGAACAGGGCAACGAAAAGGTTTATCTGAAACAGAAATGTGATACAGTCGGGCTATTTTCTTTGGCGAGCAAGTTATTCCGTTGTGATATTGCTTTTGACTCTTTGGAAATGAGATTGCAGGAGAATAACCGTTTGAAAATAAAGCATCGCCAAAAACATGCAGAATACCTTCATGCCATCCGCCCCAATCTGTTTAATGCAGGGGCGTTTTATATCAAGAAAGCTGAATACAGGAAAGCGATTGACTTTTTTGAACAGTATATCGATTGCGCCAAACAGCCCCTCTTTTCTTTTTATCAGTATGCAAAGAAGGATGCCCTGATGCCTCATGCAGGTTATTGGGCAATGTATTGTGGCTATAAACTGGGTGATGCAGACCTGATTATGCGTTATGCGCCTTTGGCGGAACAGGACACTTCAATGCTTAACTTTGTCCGCCAATATGAAGCATCCGCTTTTTTGATAAAGAAAGATACGGTGCAATATGTAAATGCCCTAAAAAAAGGATTTGACAAATATCCTAATTTCGCCTATTTCTTTCCGCGACTAATGGAATATTATGTCCGCAATGGCGAATTGGAAAACGCCATGAAGGTGGCAGACAGGGCTCTGTCAATCGATTCAACAAGTGTTTTGTTTAGGTTTGCAAAGAGTACGGTACTGCTCAATTCCGGAAAATATGACGAGTGTATCGATCTCTGCAAGCAACTCATCTCCGAACGCGACACGATGGCCGATGCCTATTACAATATCGGTTTGGCCTATTTCAACCAAGCCATTAGTCTTGACAAGGTAAGACAACGGTCGGCTTCCACCAGAAAGAAGTTGACCAAATTCTATGAACAGAGCTTGCCTTATATGGAAAAGGTAAGACAACTGGAGCCCGACAAAAAAGAATTATGGCTTTATCCTTTATATACCATCTACTTGAACTTGAATATGGGGAAGGAATTTGACGAAATAGATAAGATTAAAAATGAATATAGAAACCATCATTGACAAATTGGGTATCACTCCCAATGCTATGCAGCAAGATGCTTTCAATGCAATATTGCATAGCAATAAAGACGTTGTGGTGTTGTCGCCAACAGGATCGGGTAAGACGTTGGCCTATTTGCTGCCTTTGGTTCAACGCTTGGATGCTTCGATCGACAGGGTGCAAGCCGTTGTTGTAGTGCCAGGACGAGAACTGGCGTTGCAGTCGTTGAACGTGCTTAAAAACTTGGGATGTGGTCTGCGGGCCATGAGCTTGTATGGCGGACGTCCCACAATGGACGAGCATCGCGAAATCCGTCAGGTGCGTCCACAGATAGTTTTTGCCACTCCAGGCCGTCTTAACGACCATTTGGATAAGCAAAACTTTCCTGTTGATAACTTAAAGTGGATGGTGATAGACGAGTTTGACAAATGTCTTGAGATGGGCTTTCAGGAAGAAATGTCTCAAATTCTCCAAAAGTTGCCGTTTGTTGATCGCCATATTCTGCTATCTGCTACAGAAGTGGAAGCTATTCCTCACTTTGTCAATATGGGTAGAACCAGTCTGATTGACTATCGAATGGATGACGAACAGACGCCTGACAGGGTAACTGTTTATGTTGTGAAGAGTCCGCAAAAGGACAAACTTGAAACCCTGGACAATTTGTTGCGCGCTTTGGGTGGAGGAAGCACTATCGTTTTTCTCAATCACCGTGACAGTGTAGAGCGAACGGCTTCTTATCTTTGTGAACACGGATTTTCGGTAAGCTGGTTTCATGGCGGACTTGAACAGCGTATGCGTGAAGATGCTCTCTACCGTTTTTCTAATGGTTCAGCTAATGTGTTGGTCAGCACAGACTTGGCCTCCAGAGGGCTTGATATTCCAAATGTAGATAACATCATCCACTATCATTTGCCTGAAACCAAAGAAAACTATATACATAGAGTGGGGCGTACGGCTCGGTGGGACAAGGAAGGACGTTCGTTTTTTTTGTTAAATGCCCAAGAAGAGGTACCCAGTTATGTCGAAGCCAGTCTGTCTGAATTTGTCATACCGCCATCCTTACCTCAACCAGCACAACCAAAAATGGCCACATTATATATAGGTAAGGGGAAAAAAGACAAGATAAGCAAGGGAGATGTGGTAGGGTTTCTATGCAAAAAAGGAGGATTGAAATCTGCTGAAATTGGCCGAATAGACGTTAAAGAACGTTATTCGTATGTGGCAATCTCCCGCGGAAAAATGAAGTCGGCTTTGCTTTCACTTAAAGGCGAAAAGATAAAAGGCGTTAAAACAGTTGTAGAACCTGTGCGATAAGCACTTTTTCCTGCTTTTTCTGCGTTTACTTTTGCTGCTAAATATTTGGAGGAGTAAAATAAAAACCGTAACTTCGCATTCGTAAAGCTACAATAAAAGTAAGATAGATAAAACCTAAATAGATAATCACAATGAAGAAGTACAACTTTAACGCAGGTCCTTCAATGCTCCCACGGGAAGTGATTGAGAATACTGCCAAGCAGATTTTGGATTTCAATGGTTCGGGACTTTCGTTGATGGAAATTAGCCATCGCGCCAAAGACTTCCAGCCGGTTGTAGATGAGGCTGTCTCTTTAATCAAGGAACTCCTCGACATCCCAGAAGGTTACTCTGTAATTTTCCTCGGCGGTGGAGCTTCTCTCCAGTTTATGCAGATACCTGCTAACTTCTTGCTGACGAAGGCTGCTTATCTTAATACGGGTACTTGGGCCAAAAAGGCCATGAAGGAAGCAAAGCATTTCGGAAGCGTTGTAGAAGTGGCTTCTTCTGCTGATGCTAATTACACCTTTGTTCCAAAAGACTTTACTATTCCTACCGATGCGGATTATTTGCACATTACAACTAATAATACCATCTATGGAACGGAGATAAGAAAGGATTTGGATGCACCCATCCCCCTCATAGCAGATATGAGTTCCGACATTATGAGCCGTCCAGTTGATGTTTCCAAGTATAAGGCTATCTATGCTGGAGCTCAGAAGAATATGGCGATGGCGGGTGTGACTGTTATCATTGTTAAAGATAGCGAGTTAGGAAAGGCTCCCCGCGAGTTGCCAACAATGATAGACTATCGTACGCATGTGGAGAAAGGCTCAATGTTCAACACTCCGCCAGTTGTGCCTATCTACTCGCTTTTGGAAACAATGCGTTGGGTGAAAGCTCAAGGCGGTGTAGAGGCAATGGACCATTTGGCAAAAGAACGTGCTAAGATTGTTTATGATGAAATTGATCGTAACAAGTTGTTCCGTGGCACTGTTGCGGAAGAAGACCGCTCGTTGATGAATATTTGTTTCGTTATGAACGATGAATACAAAGAGCTTGAGAAACCATTCTTTGACTTCGCAGCCGAGCGTGGAATGGTGGGAATAAAGGGACATCGTTCTGTTGGCGGTTTCCGGGCAAGTTGCTACAATGCTCAAACCATAGAAGGTGTGAACGCATTGGTACAGGCAATGAAAGATTTCGAAGCACAACATTAATCAAATAATCAACTGACGATGGGCGAATTATGGTTCGCCCATCATCATTAATACACAAAAAAGCATATTCTTATGAAAGTACTTATTGCAACAGAAAAACCTTTTGCTCCAGCAGCAGTAGAAGGAATAAGGAAAGAAATAGAAGGAGCTGGTCACCAACTTGCCCTCTTAGAGAAATATACAGATAAAGCACAACTATTGTCTGCAGTTGCCGATGCCGATGCATTGATTATCCGTTCCGATAAAGTGGATGCTGAAGTACTTGATGCTGCCAAACAACTCAAGATTGTAGTTAGGGCAGGTGCCGGTTATGACAACATCGATTTGGCAGCTGCAACCGCCCATAACGTAATTGCAGAGAATACGCCCGGACAAAATTCAAATGCTGTTGCAGAACTGGTGTTTGGACTTTTGGTTTACACGGTTCGCAATTTCTATAACGGAAAGGCTGGCTCCGAACTTAAAGGTAAGCGTCTTGGTATTCTTGCTTTTGGCAATGTGGGGAGAAATGTAGCACGCATCGCCAAAGGATTTGGTATGGAAGTGTCGGCTTATGATGCTTTCTGTCCTGCAGAGGCAATTGAAAAAGCTGGAGTGAAAGCGGCAAAGTCGCAAGACGAGTTGTTCCAAACTTGTGATATAGTGAGCCTGCATATCCCTGCAACCGCTGAAACAAAAAACAGTATCAACTATGCAACGGTAAATCAACTCAAGAAAGGTGGCATCTTGATAAATACTGCCCGTAAAGAGGTGATTAACGAACCAGAACTCCTGAAACTGCTTGCCGAGCGTGAAGACTTGAAGTATATAACAGACATCAAGCCAGATGCAGATGCTGAATTTGCAAAATTTGAAGGAAGATATTTCTCTACTCCAAAGAAGATGGGAGCACAAACAGCTGAAGCAAACATCAATGCCGGTATAGCTGCTGCCAAGCAAATAAATGCTTTCTTTGCTACTGGTGACAAGAAGTTCCAAGTGAACAAGTAATTATTAATACCTTTATCATTCCTTGTAAGCATCCTTCATAGGGATGGCTTGCAAGGAATTAACTTTTAAAATCTATAACTATGGCAACCGTTAAACCTTTTCGTGGTCTTCGCCCTCCTAAGAGCATGGTAGAAGAAGTTGAGTCACGTCCCTATGATGTGTTGAATTCAGAGGAGGCTCGACAAGAAGCCGGAAACAATGAGAAAAGTTTATACCACATTATCAAGCCGGAAATAAATTTTTTACCTGGCACTTCCGAATATGACCCTCGTGTCTATGAGAGTGCAGCAGAACACTTTCAGGCCTTTCAAGACAAAGGCTGGTTGGTTCAAGATGCTACCGATAACTATTATATTTATGCCCAAACCATGAACGGCAAGACGCAGTATGGCTTGGTTGTGGGGGCTTACGTGAACGATTATCTTACGGGCGTAATTAAAAAACACGAATTAACCCGAAGGGATAAAGAGGAAGACCGTATGAAGCATGTAAGGATTTGTAATGCCAATATAGAGCCGGTCTTTTTTGCTTATCCCGACAACAGTGTTCTTGATGCATTGATAAGGCGTTATGCGGCTTCTTCACCTGAGTATGATTTTATCGCTCCTGTTGATGGATTTCGTCATCAATTGTGGGTGGTTAGCGATAAGAAAGACATAGACACCATTACTGCCGAGTTCGCCAAGATGCCAAGTTTGTATATTGCCGATGGCCACCATCGTTCTGCTGCGGCAGCTTTGGTCGGTGCAGAGAAGGCAAAACAGAATCCTTGTCATACAGGAAATGAGGAATACAACTATTTTATGGCAGTCTGCTTTCAGGCATCCCAACTAACTATACTTGATTATAACCGTGTAGTAAAGGATCTAAACGGCATGACTTCCGAACAATTCCTGTCTGCTTTGTCGGCCGATTTCATAGTAAAGGAAAAGGGAACAGAACCTTATCGTCCACAACGGCTACATGAATTCTCTTTGTACTTGGACGGAAAGTGGTACAGTTTGGTGGCCAAAGAGGGAACCTACAATGACAACGATCCCATAGGCGTCTTGGATGTAGACATTTCAAGCAGACTCATTCTTGACAAGTTGATGAACATTAAAGACCTGCGTAGCGACAAACGTATTGACTTCGTAGGGGGGCTTCGTGGCTTGGAAGAACTTAAACGTCGTGTTGATAGCGGAGAGATGCGATGGGCTTTGGCGCTTTATCCTGTCACAATGAAGCAAATTATGGATATTGCAGACAGTGGAAAGATTATGCCTCCCAAGGCTACTTGGTTTGAGCCGAAATTGCGGAGCGGACTTGTTATTCACAAGTTGTCTTGACTTCCGTATGCTAAAAGGCAATGACTTAATATCTTATGCAAGATACTTATAAAACAATATCCAGTAAAATAGGCGAGGGCTTTTACTCTGAGAAACGGAGTAAGTTCCTTGCCTTTGCCCATCATGTTTCTTCTTTGGATGAAATCAAGCAACTTTTAGCTTCCTATCGTAAGAAATATTATGATGCACGACATTGTTGTTATGCCTATATGCTTGGACCACAACGGGTAGATTTTCGTGCCAATGATGACGGAGAGCCGTCTTCAACAGCGGGCAAACCGATATTGGGACAAATCAATAGCTCGGATTTAACTGATATTCTTATTGTTGTTGTGCGTTATTATGGAGGAGTTAATTTAGGTACAGGGGGGCTGATAGTGGCTTATCGCACAGCTGCCGCAGATGCCATTAGCCACTCTGATATAGAAGAACGGCAAGTGGAAGAAATCGTCAACTACTCTTTTACGTATCCTATGATGAATGATGTTATGCGATTGGTAAAAGAGTTACCGGTTCGTATTTTGCATCAGTCGTTCGATAATACATGCGAAATAACATTGGCCATCCGTAAGAGCCAAGGCGAACTTTTACGCAAGAGATTGGAACAACTCACTTTTAAATAAACATTTTAAATGGATCATTTGCCAGAACACGATATTCCTATGTTGGTTAGTGCTATTAATTTCCTTCTGCGTGATGAAGAATTTGATAATTTGGATCAGATTTGTTATCACTTTGACATTGCTCGTTCTGTTCTCGAAGCCAAGCTGGCTACTGAAGGATTTGTTTATTCTGCTAAGAAAAACCGTATTTGGCAACCTTTATAAATCATGGTAATGATAACTAAGGATAGCATAGAAGCTGCTTATTGCTTTTTTCATCAGAAGTTACAAATCTATTCCCAATCTTCAGATATCCGTCAAAAAGAAGATATAGAATATGCCGTTGAGTCTTTTACCAACGGAATGAATGACCAATTATACATTTCTCTAAGCGAAGGAAATCCTCATTTTCTTCGCGATTATTCTTGCTTCCTGTCTGACTTGGAAAGAGCCGTTTTTTTACTAAGTGGGATGTTAAATGATATTGAAGGTTAACATTTTACATAAGATAATTAAAAGAATTTTGTTTGTTATTTCTTTTTTTTCTTACCTTTGTAAAATGCTATGCAGTTATGCAAGTCTGGTTCTCACTAATGAATTCATTTACTATAGGAGAATATTTGAGAATCCTTGTATGATTGAACGACTTTCTAAAACCGTAAAAGAACTATTATGCAAATTAGTTGGAAAATATGGCTCTGTGGGGTAATTCTACCATTTGTAATATCTGCACTTTTGGTGTGGCTTATTCATCCTTTGGTTGTAAGGATAGCTAAACTGAAAAATATTGTGGATAACCCAAATGCACGCAAGCTTCAAAAACGACCCATTCCTGTTCTTGGTGGAGTTGCAGTCTTTTGGGGCATCGTTGTTGGAGCTGGTGTTGAAAGCTTGTTCTTTAATACCTATGCTCTTTTTACGTGTGTTGTAACTATGACAATGATGCTTTTTGTGGGTATAGGAGATGATATTTTGGGCTTGCCTGCAGTAGGGCGTTTGCTGATTGAGTTTGCCATGATTGTTTTTGTGGCAATTATGGATCATACTTGTATCAACGATTTTCACGGCCTTTTCGGAATTTATGACTTTAGCTTGTGGATAGCTCTTCCGCTTTCTTGCATAGCAGGTGCAGGCATTATCAATTCTATCAACATGATTGATGGAGTAGATGGCTTGTCTTCAGGTTATTGTATCATGGCTTGCTTGGCCTTTGGTGTGACTTTTTGTTTGGCCTTTGATGGGACAATGGGTATTATGTGTTCGCTAAGTGCAGGTGCGTTGATACCTTTTTTTCTGCACAATCTGTTTGGCAATAAGTCAAAGATGTTTGTAGGAGATGGAGGAACGATGATGATGGGCATGTTGATGTCTATTTTCTGTATGCGTATGATTTACCATGGTTCTTTGGTTCAGTACACTTTCACCAATATGGGAGTTGTGGCTTATTCTTTAAGTATCTTGAGTGTACCGGTTTTTGATACGCTACGTGTAATGATGGGAAGAATAATAAATGGTGTCAGTCCTTTTCATCCAGACCGTTCACACCTTCATCATTTGTTTCTTGAGATAGGTTTTTCTCATCCAGTAACGACTTTTATTGTTCTCAGTCTGAATTTATTTAATATGTTGTGTTGGCTTTTGTCCTATCAGTTAGGGGCTGATGACACAGTTCAGTTTTTGGTTGTTGTCCTTGTAGGATTTTTTAATACGTGTGGAATTTATTGGATTGTACGTCGTCTTAACCATGATCACCTTATTTATAGGGCGCTACATCGGCTTGCTATAAAAAGTCACGTTGAGAGGGGGCCGGTCTTTTTGAAAATTCAAAGGATAGTTGATAGGTCATAGTCTGTTTTTCTTTGAAATATTTTATGTCTTTTTTATCAAAACAAGTCCCTATGTTCTATAATTTATGAACATAGGGACTTGCTTTGATTAAGATGATTTTTTAGAAAGACCACCAATGCTTCTTTTTGGGTGGTTCGTGCTCGTCAAAACCTTTATAAGCCTCATGAATTCGCTCAACCCACGTCTCCCGGTTTGTTATCATTTGGTAGATTTGTCCCCAGTCGGGCAGACCTCCAAGGTTGCGATCGTCTATATATAATTCAACTTTTAGTTTGCGGGAATAGTCTTTAGCTTCTCCAGGCCCTTTTTCTTCAGGATAGTCTTTGTTGACAGCAAAGAAGTCTACTCCCCTTTCGTGGCACCAGTCTACTGCTTCTTTGAGTAATTCACCTTCGCGAACAGTCCACAAGATGAGCCGATGCCCGTCTTTAATGAGCATTTTCAAGGTATCGGTAGCGAATGGTATTTCGCTACCGATTTTTGGATACTCGTGTTCTACAATAGTTCCGTCGAAATCTACTGCTATAGTCATTTAATTATCGTTTTACCGAATTGTCGTTTTTCTTGCCATAATGGCTATTTGTGTAGTTGCCATAACTTCCATAGTAGCTATGTCCATAACTATGCCCATAGCTGCCATATCTTGAATAGCGGCCGTACTTCCCATAGTTTCCATATCCGTAGTAGTAGCTATTCTTTCGTTTCGACATGTCTATGCCGTTGATGACAATGCTCATATTTGGCAACTTCTTCTCTTCTGCTAATGCATTGAGTATTTCGATGCTTCTCTTGGCAGTGTAATCAGCACGGCAAACAAAGATGGATGCGTCTGCAATGCGGCCGATACCCATCGTATCTGTTACCAATCCTATTGGAGCTGTATCCACAATAATGTAGTCGTAAGCCTGTCTTGCAAGCTCGAAAATTTTGTCCAGCGAACTACGAGAAATCAACTCGGTCGGGTTAGGCGGTATCGGACCTGCCATAAGAAGGTCAAGATAGTTGTTAACACCTGACGGTATGATTTGACTATCCAAGTCTGCTTGGCTTATCTCGTCTTTTACCAACAATGGGGTTATACCATGTTTGTGATCTTTAATCTCGAATAGCTCGGCAAGACGTGGGCGACGAATGTCCAAGCCGACAAGCAACGTTTTCTTTCCCAATAGAGCTAAGCTGACAGCTAAATTGCTACAAATAAACGTTTTTCCTTCTCCTGATGTAGAGGATGTAACCATCGCAACCTTTTCTTCCTTTTTAAACATGAACAGAAGATTGGTTCTTAGGCTTCGGAAGATTTCTTCCATTTGGTTGTTGGTATTCTCGTGCACTACAATGTCTGCTTTAGTCTTTGCGTTATCACTGGCAACGGCAACGTCAGCGATAATGGGCAGTGCCGTAAGTTTTGCCACATCTTCATGTCCTTCAATCCTGTAGCGGAAGAAGTTGATTAGGAAGATGATGCATGAAGGAATGGCCAATCCTATTACTAAACCGATCAGTAGTATCAGCGAACGCTTTGGACTTACCTGTCCGGCATACATTGGCTCGTCTATTAACTGACCCTTGTCGGCTGTTGCAGCAAGTGAAATACTGTTTTCTTCACGCTTTTGCAGGAGCATAAGATACAGTCCCGACTTTACCTCTTGCTGACGTCCTATTTGGGTGAGCATTCTCTCCTGTTGTGGAGTTTCGGCAATTTCGTTGTTATATTTGCTATATTGAGACAAAAGTGCATTACGTTGTATCTCAAGAGATTGCCGTGCTTGACCAATTGCGCGGCGTATGTTTTGTCGCAATTCCTTAATCTGTTCGGTAATAGGGCTTACTACTGGAGAATTTTCGGATGCGCTACGGAGCAAACGGTTGCGTTCCAATACCAAGTCGTTATATTTGTTGATTAGCATTGTTGACGATTGGTCGGTTAGTCCCACGTTTGAAGGTATCACTTGATAGCGTTCACCACCTTCATTCATATAGTCAGCAATGCTATTCAGCAGAGCTATTTGAGTGCCCGCCTCATTCAGTTTTTGTTCATAGTTGTTTTGGTTAGCCACGCTTTGGGTTGCATTCAGTTTCAATTCAACCATTCCGTTACGTTGCTTGTAGTTCTCAAGTTGGCTTTCTGTTTGACCCAATTCGTTGTTAATCTTTTCCAAACGGGAGTTGATAAACTTCTCTGTACGTATAGCCACTTCGTTTTTGTCTTCGTTGGCCTGTCGGTTATAAACCAATGCCAGCTCTTTAAGATAGTCGATAGCACGCTCTGGGCTTTCGTCTACCAATTGTAAAGCAGCTATTGTCGTGGTTTTGGATGTCTGTGATACACTCAGTGCACCTGCAAACTTGTATGCTGCATTTTTTGGCGACTGAACTGTGACGAGATAGGTTTCTCCGTCTGCCATCATTTTTCCGCCATTGGATTGGATGGTAATGTTTCCAGCACGTGTTGGAATTTGTGCTGGAAGTGAACTGAAGGTCTTGTTCAAAGAGAATGGACCGAGGTCGTTGTCCCCTTCTTGTGGAACGCTATAGGTGCCAGTTACAACATATTTCCCCTTTTCGCGGGTTATAGACAAGCTAATGGGCGCATTGAGCTTTTCCAAATGGGCTGCATCAACGTCAACTACAATGGGTTGGCTCTTATAGCTCAATACATCTTTGATGCGTCCGTGCTTTAAATATGTAACGTAGAGTTTTAGTTCTCTTACAGCTTGTGCTGCCAAGTCGTGAGACCCCAAAATTTCAATTTCGTTGTCAATACCATTGTTGTTTGTGATTAAGCCGAGACTGCTTGCATTCATCAAGGATGAAGAACCTCCTGAAGACTTGCTGTCGTCATCTTTGATAAGGAATTTGGCCACAGCTTGATAGGTCGGTGTGGTGTAGCGTAGGTAGACAAAAGCTAAGCCTACACAGATTATCAAAGACAAAACAAACCAATACCAGTTTAGGATAAGGGCTTGATAGATGGCTTGAAAGTCAAATGAAGACTTCTCTTCTTCACTATGTCCTTCGAGTTCTAATTTCTTGTTTTCTTCCATTTTATTATTATGATTTCTTTTTATTCGTTGTTGTCTGCCAAATGCAAGAGATATTTTCCGTAATCGTTCTTTGCCATTGGTGTGGCAACCTCTCTCAGCTGCTCTTTGCTAATCCATTTGTGTTTGTAGGCTATTTCTTCTAGACAAGCCACCTTTAGACCTTGACGTTTCTCTATCACCTCAATAAAGGTGCTTGCTTCTGATAAACTGTCGTGTGTGCCCGTGTCTAACCATGCAAAGCCTCTTTGTAACGTTTGTACCTTCAGGTCCTTTTGTGCCAAATAAACTTGATTGACAGATGTGATTTCCAGTTCCCCACGTGCACTTGGCTTTATGTCCTTTGCGATGTCCACCACGCTATTTGGGTAGAAATAGAGGCCCACAACGGCGTAATTACTCTTGGGATGTTCAGGCTTTTCCTCAATACTTAAGCAGTTACCATCTTTGTCAAACTCTGCCACGCCATACCGTTCGGGGTCGTTGACGTAATAGCCAAAGACGGTAGCTTTGTTTTCTTGTTCTGCTGCACGTACGCTTTCTTGTAGCAAACCTGAGAAACCGGCACCGTAAAAGATGTTGTCACCCAAGACGAGGCATACGCTATCGTCTCCGATAAAGTCGGCTCCTATAATGAAAGCTTGTGCCAACCCGTCAGGAGAAGGTTGTTCTGCGTAAGAGAATTTTACGCCGATGTCATGTCCATCCCCTAATAGCCTGCGGAAACCGGGAAGGTCGTATGGGGTTGAGATGATAAGTATGTCACGAATTCCTGCCAACATCAAAGCCGAGATGGGATAGTAAATCATCGGTTTGTCGAAGATAGGAATCAATTGTTTACTAATTCCTTTAGTGATGGGATAAAGCCGTGTGCCAGAGCCGCCGGCAAGTACAATTCCTTTCATAATAGTATATTATAAAATGTGGTTTTCAATAAGCGTTTTTATCAGGTTTAATAAAACCTATTGCGGTCATTGCAATGATTTTCAAATCCAGTAAGAAACTCCAGTTCTCGATATACCAGATGTCTCTGTGAATACGTTCTTCCATCTGCCACAACTCCTTTGTCTCTCCGCGAAAGCCAGTAACTTGTGCCCAACCAGTGATGCCAGGTTTCGAAAAGTGACGTACCATATATTTGTTAATGATGTGTGAATACATTTCCGTATGATAAAGCATATGTGGACGAGGACCGACTATGCTCATGTCTCCCTTTAGTACATTGATAAACTGTGGTAACTCGTCGATATTGGTTTTTCGCATAAAGTTGCCAAAAGGAAATTTCCTCGGGTCTTTCTTTGTCGCTTGTTGGGTGTCGGCATTGGCGTTCTGATGCATGGAACGGAACTTGTAGCAGTAGAAGTCACGCCCGTTCAGCCCAGTTCGCTTCTGCTTGAAGAAAATAGGGCCTTTGCTTTGGCACTTTATGCAAATGGCAATAATGGGTAATAAAGGAAGAAGACAAAGGCAGACGACAGAACTGAACACGATGTCAAAACCTCGCTTTAAGGCTTTATTGGTGGGGTCAAGCAGTGGTAGAGACCTGTTTGTAAATGCGTTTATTGTTCCAATTTGCTCCGCTTGCAGATGCAGATGGAAGTCTCCAAACTTTCTTGGTATATAATAGAAATGTATAACCTGTTCATCACAATATTTAATGATGCGTATGACTCGGTCGGCCTCTTCATGGGAAAGACTGCAAAAACAGGTATTTGGATGGAAAAGCGAGTTGCCACTGGCGAGTCGTTCATCTAAATCGGTAAGTGTTCCCAACCGTTTCAACTCTTTTGGCGCCTTTTTTATCTCTTTATCAGCATAATAGCCGAGTGCCTTATAGCCGGTTGACGTGTTGCTGATGAGTTCTTTGTAAACGTCCAGGATAGACCTGTCGCTTCCCACAAATATTACAGTATTGACATTCCCTCCTTTTTGTCTGAACCATTTCAAGAAGATGCGTTCACATATTCGCGACAGAATCAAACAAAAATAGAAGCATGGAAAAAAGGTAATGGCATGATTAAACAAGTGTGAAGAAGTCGAGAGAAAGTGCAAACTCAGATAGAATAGGCAAACTTGTCCAAGTGCAAGTTCGCCTGTACGTTGGCAAATTTGTCTGAAAGAAACAATTCGCAAGTAGATGATGGAGCTGAAGAAACCTTCGGATATTGCCAATGCAACATTGGATACGAAATAGAATAATCGTAGGTCTTGTAATAATCCGGTGGGCAATAGGTAGGAGCCGAACGAACAAAAGAGAGCCAATAGACTATTTAATACGATAAAATCGCATAGAATAATTCCTCCCCTAATGATGTTGTTGCGGTTATTAGTGATCATCGATAGTCTTATATTTATTTTTAGTTTAAACAATGCAAAGGTATGAATAAAAGTTGAAAGTGTGGATGTAATATCTAAAAATCTTTTATCTATCAATGTCATTTTTGCAATAAATTCGTAACTTTGCGCATGAAAAATAACGTGACAATTACGTTTTAACAGTTAAAAATCTTTACAAAACAATGGGAATAATATCTAAATTGTTCGGCAAACAACAAGCGTCTTCAGAGAAAGTCGGCGGAATGCAAGATTATATGACTCTCGTCCGTGTATATTTTCAGGCTGCCATAGCTACCCGTTTGGGTATTACTAACTTGGCTATGCTACCTGACTTGCGTGTTTTCAAGACCACGCTTCATGTGAAAACCGTTAACAACAAATTGGGCGTTGGCGAAAAGGCTCATTGCAAAAAGATGATGAAAGAAATGTACAAAACAGATGATGATTTTTTTGCAGAGATAGACCAAAGCCTTAAGAAAAACTGCAAGAAGTTGCAAGATATGCAACCTTATCTTTTCCAATTTCAGGGATTTACACAAGATTTGATGATGCTTGTGGGCAATCTTATGAAGTTTAAGCTTAGAATGCCTGGTATATTCAAGAAAGTGATTTACACCATGACGGAGAAAACGGTTAACGACATTTTTACAAAAAACGACTTCAGTGATGCTGGCGTTTTGAAAACCGTAGCTTCATTACGTCAATATAATGCTCGCTTAGGTTTCTCCCAAAAATGGATTACTGACTTTGTTTATCAGGTGGTGATGCTTGCCAAGAAAGAGCCAAAGCCGGCAGAAGAGCAATTGGATAAGAAGTAACGGCCTAATAGTCAATATGTAAAAATCAGACGAAGAATTTGGTGGTCTCAGAAAATTCAACTAAATTTGTAGCCTAAATAACCAATTGTATGACTGCGAACGAGGAAACACTCAATAAGTTTACGACCCGTGTGAGGCAGATGATTCTCCATTATCGGCAAATGAAGGAGGAAAATGTTAGCCTTTATGAGATGGTAGACGAGCGTGATCGTGAGATTGCAAATCTTAAATCTAAGTTGCAACAGGCAGACAACGATTATCAGTCGCTCAAGATGGCAAGAATGATCGAAATATCCAACGGCGATATGGAAGGCGCCCAGAAACGATTGGCCAAACTTATTCGCGACGTTAATAAATGCATCACTCTACTGAGTGAGAAATAACCCGAGATGAATGGCAGAAGATAAGCTACATATAAGACTTCATGTATATGATACCGATATGTCTATTAACATTGATCGGAGCGATGAAGTGTACTATCGTAATGCTGCAAAACTAATTACTGATAGAGTAAATGCCTATTCAAGCGTTTTTAAAGGTAAGAAAAGCGATAAGGAAATACTTTATATGGCCCTTATAGAAATAGCCCTTTATTATGAAAAAGAGCTGGACCGAAACGATACGGCACCCTTTAGTGATATTCTCGGCAAACTCACTTCGGAGATTGAAGATGCGTTAAAGTGAAGAGAATATTAATAAATTTGAATTAAAAATATGTTATATGTTGTTATTGCCGTGGCTGCTCTGCTTGTCGGAGGAGTCGTTGGCTTTTTAATATTTCGGTATGTGCTCACTGGCAAATACCGTGAATTGATGGACAAGGCAGAAAAAGATGCCGAAGTTCTCAAAGAGAAAAAGTTGTTGGAAGTAAAAGAAAAGTTCCTAAACAAGAAAAGTGAACTCGAGAAAGAATCCCAACAACGCAACCAGAAAATCCAGCAGGGAGAAAATCGTTTAAAGCAACGTGAACTCACACTCAACCAGCGTCAGGATGAATTAAACCGTCGTAAACAAGAGGTTGACAAATTGCAACAACGTATTGATAATGAGAACAAGCTCCTGCAAGTAAAGCAAGAAGAACTTGTAAAGATGCAAGAACAGGAACGTGTAAAGCTGGAAGAGCTTTCCGGCCTTTCTGCAGAAGAGGCTAAAAACAGGTTAGTTGAGAGCTTGAAGGACAAGGCGAAACTTGATGCTGCAAGTTATGTCAATGAAATTATCGATGAAGCAAAGCTTAATGCCAATCAGGAAGCCAAGAAGATAGTTATTAAAACTATACAACGTGTAGCTACAGAAACTGCCATCGAAAACTCTGTGAGTGTCTTCCATATTGACAACGATGAGGTGAAAGGCCGCATTATCGGTCGTGAAGGTCGCAACATCCGTGCCTTGGAAGCAGCTACAGGAGTGGAGATTGTGGTTGATGACACCCCCGAAGCCATTGTGATAAGTGCCTTTGACCCGATTCGTCGTGAAACTTGTCGCTTGGCATTGCATCAATTGGTTTCAGACGGTCGCATCCACCCTGCTCGCATAGAGGAAGTGGTAGCGAAAGTGAAAAAGCAATTGGATAACGAAATTGTTGAAACCGGAAAGCGGACAGCCATTGATTTGGGCATTCATGGGTTACATCCCGAACTCATTCGCATTATAGGTAAGATGAAATATCGTTCTTCTTATGGACAAAACCTTTTGCAACATGCACGTGAAACTGCCAATTTGTGTGCTGTGATGGCTGCCGAGTTGGGCTTGAATCCGAAGAAAGCCAAGCGAGCTGGTTTGCTGCATGACATAGGAAAGGTGCCAGACGAGGAAACTGATCTGCCGCACGCACTCTATGGAGCAAAGATAGCAGAGAAGTATAAAGAAAAGCCGGAGATTGTAAATGCTATTGCGGCTCACCACGATGAGGAAGAGATGACCACCATGATAGCTCCTATAGTACAGGTTTGCGATGCCATTAGTGGTGCTCGTCCAGGTGCTCGCCGTGAGATTGTAGAAGCTTACATCAAGCGATTGAACGACCTTGAAGCCATTGCCATGAGCTATCCTGGCGTTACCAAGACCTATGCTATTCAGGCTGGCCGTGAATTACGTGTCATTGTGGGTGCTGACAAGATGGATGATGCCGAGAGTGAAAAGCTTTCAAGTGAAATCGCAACGAAGATACAAAACGAAATGACCTATCCCGGACAAGTTAGGATTACTGTTATTCGTGAAACCCGTTCGGTTGCCTACGCCAAGTAAGCCCCGAACCTTAAAATATTTCAGAGGGGCTATGCAATATCAATTGCATAGCCCCTCTTCATTGTATAAGTCGTTTTCTACGACTTCTTTGGATGCTTTATTTCACTAGTTTTTTACCTTTATAGAGGTAGATGCCTTTAGGCAGGTTCTCTATTCGGTTGCCCATGTAGCGTCCGTCGAGCGTATAGATATTATTGCTTGTGCGGTTGTCAGTTTCCGATGTAATTGTTGAAATGTTGTCAACAATGGTTTTCTTTCCCAAGAAATCGAAGCGGATATAGCCTTCTTCGCTTTCGTTGATGTCGACAAGGGGTTTGTTCAAAATAGAATGGTCTGTCATTTCAAATGAAACGCTGTCACAACCAGTTGTCCCGGGATAAGGGTCGCCTGCCAATTCTGTATAATATTCATCGCGTGAGCTACATTGTGAGGCGGCTTTCAGCATTCCGTCAGCTGCCAATACAACTATTTGGGGTTGTCCTTTAGTGTTGTTGGGTCTGTCCCCTACGTTGACAGTAGATCTCTGATAGTTCACCCGATAAGCCAAAAGACCGTGTCCTGGCAACTTGCTGTTCCATCCTGCTTGCTGTATGTTTTGCACCATGACATACTCTTGGGTGTCGCCATTGAATATCTTAAATGCTTTTCCGCCATAATCGATAGGGGCAAGTTGTTCGACAGCGAGCGTGTCGGTAAGTGTGTCTGGGCTAAACCACCCTAAGACTTCCCGCTCCCAAGCGGTATATGCCGTAGGGTAGTGGCCATTGTTGACATATTCGCCACCGTCCATCACATCCCAGTATTCCATTCCCTGATTGTTTTCACCGTCACCGGTTGACCCCGAAGTTGCATATAGGTCAGGTAGGCCCATAGTGTGTGAGAATTCGTGAACAAACAATCCCAAGCCATTGATGCGCTTGTGAGGTTCCGATGCATAACAACCGGGATACCCATTTAGCTCGTTGTTTACTCCATAGCGGAAAACCTTCTTTCCGTTGTATGTACCTCCATTCGTTGTGCCGGACTTGGGCCAAATACAATCGGTGGAGTTTCCGGAAATGCTTGCCGAATAGCCTGCGTAAATGACATAAACGAGGTCTACATATCCGTCGTTGTCAGCGTCATATTCAGAAAAGTCTACTCCTGCATTGACTGCAGCTTGGCAAGCATCGGGAATCAAGCGCTCGATATGGTCGCTCTTTCCTTCCCCATAATAGGCCAATGGATGGGCAAGATGATATACCCCTTTGACGTCGAACACAGGCGTAAAAGTGCCGTTGCTCATGTCGCTAAAATATTGTTTCACGCTTTTATAGTTGAGGTCTTCTCTTCCTCCTAAGTTAGTGGGGCGTCCTTCTCCGTTCAGATATTGCTCGAAACTTGCTTTCGGGTCTGCCAAAGAGAACGTTGTGTCACTAAATTCTACCAGCAGAACAAGTGCTTTAGGCGCTCCTGTGTGGGGAAAATAATGGTTTTGTGGGTTGGGGTCAACACTGATTTTGTTGACTGGAGCTTCTTTTTGAACAAATTGTTGTTGGAAAGCTACATAGTCTTGTGCTGCAATAGCCGCTTTTTCCAAATTGTTTCTTTGCAAGGGCGAGTGGGCTAACAAAGTTGTTGCAGCGAGTGTTCCATCGTCAGAAACCTTGGCGATATAATAAGCACGGTTTTGTTGAACCAGCAGAACCCCGTCAAGGGTTGTGTACCAGTTGACATTCTCGTCGCCATGAAGAACCACTGTGAGTTGTGTACCGTCAGGCTGGGTGATGGTGACGGGTTCACCGTTTGCTTTTGCAGCCCATATAGCAACAACACAAAGTAAAAGCCATAAGGTTGATAATAAACGTTTCATATCTTTTTAGTTGTTATTTATTTCTGCAAAAATACTCAATTATTTTCTATTATCTTGTGGGATTATATTAAAATTTGTATGTTTGTAACCGATTATCTATGCAAAATCAGAACGTTACATCCCGCTTTTATGCCCTCTATCCTCTGCTAAAGGTTTTTGTAGCATTGGTTGTAGGCTTGTTGTTGGGGCAAGCTTTTCCAACTTTGTCGTTTTGGTTGCTGATGATGGTGATGGCATTGTGTTCTACGTTGTTTCTTTCCAAGTATCCTTTTCTTCAGGCTTTTGGTGTCTTGACTACCTTTTTGTGTCTTGGTGGTTTTCTCATGTCTCGTGCTATTGCGGATACACAGGTCGATTTGCCAGCTCACGAAGTGTCTTACAGTGCCGTTTTAACAAGTGAACCTGTTGTACACGGACGTGTGGTGCAAACAGACTTCTTGCTTATGGACGGGGCGAATGGTTTGAAGGTGAAAGCCAGCATATTGCGTGACACACTTGACAACAGATGGAAGCGTTTGCAGGTAGGTATGGGAATTAAAGCTCGATCCCTGCTGGTTGTCCCCTCCAATTACTGTAACAGTTCTTTTGATTATGCCCGTTGGCTACGTTGTCACGGTTACAAGGCTCAAACCTTCATCTATTTCAACCAGTGGAAAGAAGCAGAAGTCGATTTGTCTTCCCTCTCTTCCGTTCAGCGAACGATATTGTTGGCCAAGCGGTTCAGGCATTATTTGTTGGAACGTTTGCAGTTGGCGGGGCTTGATGGGCAGGCCTATGCGGTGATAGCGGCAATGGTTTTAGGTGAAAAATCCCAATTGTTACCATCGGTTCAAGACGATTATTCGTTGGCAGGAGCTTCGCATATTCTGGCTCTTTCTGGATTGCATTTGGGCATCATCTATACTCTGTTGTCTTTCTTGATGATGGGATGGCGGAAGCAATGGTTGTCTCAAGTTGTCATACTGTCCTTTGTTTGGGGATATGTTGTGATGGTAGGGATGAGTCCTTCGGTGATGCGTTCAGCCATAATGTTGACAGTGTGTTCCATAGCCACCCTCTTACAACGCAATTCTGTGTCGATAAACACGTTGTCTTTGGCAGGAGTGTTGTTGCTGACAACCAATCCAATGACCCTTTATGACATCAGTTTTCAGTTGTCGTTTGCTTCGGTCTTTTCCATCTTGCTTTTCTCCCGTTTGTTCTTGGGGACGAAGTTGATGGCTTTTTTGTTTGCCCATCGTTGGCTGCGAGCCGTTTGTGGACTTGCCTCTACATCGGTGGCAGCGCAGATAGGAACGGCTCCTTTGGTGATTTTTTATTTTGGAAGGTTCTCGTGCTATTTTCTCTTGTCCAATTTTATAGCTATTCCATGTGCTACCTTTTTGCTTTATGGAACTGTCGTCTTATTGCTACTATCACCGGTTCAACCTGTAGAAACACTTTTGTCACATATTCTTTCTGACGTCGCTGGTTTTCAAAATGCTGCTCTTGCCCACATAGCGGCTTTACCAGGTTCAAGTATCGGTCAGCTTCATTGGTCGGTTGGACAAGTTCTTGCTGTGTATGTAGTGTTGGCTTGTCTCTATTTCCTTCATCAATTTTTTGTCCGCCATGAGATAATTTCGTAACTTTGCGCCCATTATGCAACGATATTTTGTCACATTTTCTTATGATGGCACCGCCTATCACGGTTGGCAAATCCAGCCCAACGGCAACTCTGTGCAGGAAGAACTGCAGCGAGCTCTTGGTCTTTTACTGGGCAGTCGAAAGGAGGGGTGGCCTGTTGTTGGCGCAGGGCGTACTGATGCGGGCGTACATGCCCGTTTGATGGTGGCTCATTTTGATTGTGACAAAGCTTTGGATGGCCAGCAGTTGGCTTATCGGCTCAACCGCTTGTTGCCTCGTGATATATCCGTTGACAGGATATACCCCGTAAGCAATGAAATGCATGCACGGTTTTCTGCGGTCAGCCGCACTTACCATTACTACTTGTATCAACACAAAAATCCATTTTTGCGCCACTATGCGTGGGAAGTTCATTATGATTTGGATTTTCCATTGATGCAAAAGGCAGCCTCTTTGCTTTTAGGTGAGAAGGATTTTGCCTGTTTTTGTAAGAGTGGAGCCGACAGTGCAACTACAGTTTGTCGGGTCAGCGAGGCACGTTTTGTTCATCAGGATGACGGGCAATGGATGTTTGTCATAACTGCCAACCGCTTTCTGCGTAATATGGTGAGAGCAGTTGTAGGTACGTTGGTAGAGGTAGGTCGCCACCGGCTAAGTCTTGACGGCTTTCAGCAAGTGTTGCAAAGTGGGTCGCGCAGTGATGCTGGAGAAAGCGTTCCAGGCAATGCTTTGTTCTTGTGGGACGTGAAATATTAAGATAAAATTTAGGTAAAAAGATGTGGTTGGTATTAGCATTTCTTTCGGCAGCGTTGCTGGGATTTTATGATTCGTTTAAGAAAAAGGCTTTGGAGGGCAATGCTGTCTTTCCAGTTCTCTTTCTCAATACATTTTTTTCGTCACTCATTTTCTTGCCACTTATACTACTTTCAGCCGGTTCCCATTTGTTGGATGGCTCTGTCTTCCATGTTGGTGCAGGCGGTTGGGAGATGCATAAGTACATTCTTCTGAAGAGCGTTATCGTGTTGTCTTCTTGGGTGTTTGGCTATTTCGGCATGAAGCACTTGCCCTTGACGATAGTGGGCCCAATCAATGCCACACGACCCGTGATGGTCTTGGTGGGAGCTTTGCTGGTGTTTGGCGAAAAACTCAATCTATGGCAATGGGTTGGTGTGCTCTTGGCGGTCTTGTCCTTTTTGATGTTGAGCCGAAGCGGCAAAAAGGAGGGACTTGATTTCAAGCACAACCGTTGGATTGTCTTTATTGTTATAGCCGCTGTGCTTGGGGCTATAAGTGGCCTGTATGATAAGTATCTGATGGCAAGTCCATCTGATGGCGGAGCTGGTCTTGACAGGATGGCTGTACAGTCTTGGTATAACCTTTACCAAATGGGGCTTATGGGAGTTACCTTGCTCGTCATTGCCAAGACTTCAAAGGTGAACCAACGACTTAATACCCATTTCCGATGGGACTGGGGAATAGTGCTGATAAGTATATTCCTTTCTGCAGCCGACTTTGTCTATTTCTATGCTTTAAGTCTGCCCGGAGCGATGATATCCATTGTGTCTATGGTGCGTCGAGGTAGTGTCGTTGTTTCCTTTCTCTGCGGAGCAATGTTTTTTCATGAACGCAACCTAAAATCCAAAGCGGTAGATTTAGCGTTGGTCTTGTTGGGTATGGTGTTCTTGTGGATAGGTTCAAGATGATAGAAGTGCTTATTTTTTGTATCACTTACTTTGACAAACGACAATTAAATTGTATATTTGCAACAAAATCGAAACAATTATAATATGGCACAGAATATATTTCATGGTTTGGGAATAGCGTTGATAACTCCTTTTCAAGCGGATGGCAGTGTTGATTATGCAGCATTGGAACGTCTTGTAAACTATCAAATAGAAGGTGGCGCCGATTTCCTTTGTATTTTGGCCACAACGGGCGAGGCCCCTTGCCTGACAGAAAACGAAAAAAAGCAGATTACGTCTGTAGTGAAACGTGTTAATGCTGGTCGTGTGCCCATTTTGAAATATTGTGGAGGCAATAACACGAGGGCCGTAGTGGAGGAACTTTCAACGTCTGATTGGAGCGGAATAGATGGTGTTTTGAGTATATGCCCCTATTACAACAAGCCTTCTCAAGAGGGCCTCTATCAACACTTTAAGGCGATAGCTGAGGCCAGTCCTTTGCCAGTTGTTATGTATAATGTGCCAGGAAGAACAGGCGTCAATATGAAGGCCGAGACCACTTGCCGCATAGCAACCGATTTCTCTAACGTAGTTGGTATAAAGGAAGCCTCCGGAAGCCTTGAACAAGTGGACGAAATCATCAAAAACAAACCTTCTCATTTCGAAGTTATCAGCGGAGACGATGCTCTCACATTCCCTATGATTGCCAGTGGGGCAGTAGGGGTGATAAGTGTTATTGGAAATGCCTTACCCCGGCAGTTCTCTAAGATGATTAGACTCGAGTTCCGTGGAGAGTATGAGCCTGCCCGCAAAATACACCATCAGTTTACTGAGCTTTACAAATTGCTCTTTGTTGACGGTAATCCTGCTGGTGTTAAAGCGCTTCTCAACGATATGGGGATGATAGAAAACGAACTTCGTCTTCCTCTCGTACCTACCAAGGTGACAACCAAGCAAAAGATGGCTAACATTCTCAAAGCCTTACGAGTATAGAACGACAAAATGAATGAAGAAGTTTAGATAATGTAATGTGCTGATTTTCAATACATTATCTATTAGATTATAAAATCGGCTCTTTTAGGCGGTAAAACACACTGTTTTAAGTCCTAAAAGAGCCGGTTTTAGGTTGTAAAACACATGGTTTCACAAGACTACTCAAATATTTTGAATTCGTAACCCTGTTCTTTCAACCATTTAAGCGATTCCGGTAAGGCGATATGGAGCTTGTCAATGCTCTTTAAAGAATCGTGAAATGTGATAATGGAACCGTTGCGTGCGTAACGTTTGACATTGGCGATGACATCGTCAGCCGTCATCCATTTAGAGTAATCGCGTGTCACCAAGTCCCACATAACAATCTTGTATTGCCTCGAAAGGTAGAAATATTCTGTGTGACGCATCCATCCATGTGGAGGTCGAAACAAGTGCGACTTGATAAGTTTATTGGCCTCTTCCACGTTAAGACCGTAGGTTAAGGTCCAATGCTTGAAAGCCCCTATATGGTTGAAAGTATGGTTGCCCAATTGATGGCCCTCTGCTTTTATCTGTTCAAACAACTCTGGATATTTTCTAACATTGTCGCCAACCATGAAGAATGTGGCTTTGACGTTAAAATCTCTTAGCGTTTTAAGGATAAATGGTGTGGATTGTGGGATGGGTCCATCATCGAAGGTCAGATAAACGGCATGCTCTTTAGGGTTCATTCTCCAAAGAGCATGCGGATATAACCATCTTAACCACTTTGCAGGCTGTTCTATTATCATAGTAAATTGTTTGCCAGAAATTATAAAAGGAGAGGTTTGTCCAACTTATGAACAAATCTCTCCTTTTGTTGTAATGTGTGAATTATTGAACGCCTTGTCCTGTTTTCATGCTATAGCGTTGCTGATATTGAATGAAAGATTCACGATGTTGGTTAAACCAATGGCTATCGGTCTGTTCTGTTGCTTGCATACATGCTTGCATAAATGCAAGATACATCTGGCAGTCATTCTGAGACATACCAAATCCGCGGGCATCCAAGTTCATATACCAATCAACATATTGTGCAGCATTTTTCCACACGCGGTCAAGAATGCGCTCGCCTTCTTTCCTATTGCCAAGGGCGATGTATGCGTTGGCAATGTCAACAGCGCCATTGGTATAGTCCATAGGTACATTATATTCTGGAATGTGCTTCTTGGCCAAGTCAAGAACTTTTTGGGCTTTGTTAAATTCTTTCATGTTGATGAGTTGAAGTGCCAACTGCCCCAACAGACGTCTGTGGGTATAGCACATACGCATGACAGTTTGGTCAATGTAGAGCCCCGGCGTTTCAAGGCCACCCCACTTAAACTTGTTCATTACAAGGTCGTAGGTCTTTTCGGCATCGAAAGAACGGCCGTCTTTTGTGTAGAAAGGTGTAATTCGGTTGGCAAGACCTTCCTGAACAAAGTTGTCTCCTAAATTCATGAAGTTTTCCGAACCTACAGTAATGGCAACATAGAGAGGACGTGTCCAATTGCATTGGTCGATCATCTCGAGCATCATGAGGTCGCTCTTGCGCAATCCTTGCTTGCCTGCAAGCGAAATAGGCATCACATCGGGAATGGTGTCGCTGACAAGCATCATACCGCTTTTCTTGATAGCGTTCTTGTCTATTGCTACATACAAGGTGTCGGAAGGAATGAAGTGGAGTTGTTGGCTCACTTGCGACTCAGGAATGCCCATCGCCTGTGAAATGAGTTTTTTCTGATGGGGTGAGAATTCTCCCCGAACCCAATATTTCAGAACATTCTTCAAAGCGAATGGTTGATCACCAAACATTTGCTTTGCAATGTCGGGATTTGATTTATACAAGTCCTGTATGTCATCCTTCATGTCAGGGTTGACCTGTATTATCTCGTTGGTGCCTGTCACATACTGAAGTCTACTCCACGTGATAGGTACAGAAGGAGACGTATAAGCCGGCCGACGCATCTGGTCTATATACCAGTCGGTAGCGAGGTAGCTCAAGTTGCATACTCTGGCATCATCGCGAACCCCCTCAACTTCTTGGTTATACCAAAGTGGGAAGGTGTCATTGTCTCCATTAGTAAAGATGATAGGATTGCCCTTTTCCTGAAGAGACATCAGATAGTTGCGACCAAAGTCACGGCAAGTGTAACGGCCTGAGCGGTCATGGTCGTCCCAAGTTTGTGAAACCATTTGTATTGGAACCAGCAAAGCTAATAACGAAACCACTGAAGCTGCAACCACAGGCTGTATTTTCAGTTTCTTTACCCAATCAACTATGGCAAGAACGCCCAAGCCACACCAAATGGAGAAAGCATAGAACGACCCTGCGTAGGCATAATCGCGTTCACGTGGTTGAGAAGGCGTTTGGTTGAGGTAGACAACGATGGCCAAACCGGTCATGAAGAAAAGAAAAGCAACTACCCAAAATTGCTGGATGCCACGTTTTCCTCTCCATGCCTGCCAGAAGAGTCCAATAATGCCCAATAGCAAAGGTAAACAATAGAAAACGTTGTGGCCCTTATTGTTCTTTAGCTCGTCTGGCAGTTTGCTTTGGTCGCCATACATGGCATTGTCTATGAATGGAATACCAGTAATCCAGTTGCCGTGCTCTAACTCGCCATTGCCCTGTAAGTCGTTTTGTCGCCCTGCAAAGTTCCACATGAAGTAGCGCCAATACATAAAGTTGCATTGGTAGGAGAAGAAGAATCGCAGGTTTTCCCATTGTGTAGGCATCTTTACGCCATCTACGTCGTGACCTTTTACGCCTCCCATCCATTGCTCATAGTTGGGGCCGTGCCCTTGATCGTACATACGGGGGAAGAACATATTCTGTTGCCAAACGTAATCTTCTTTATGGCTCGCAATGAAGTAAGAGTCTTTCTCGTTGGGGTTAGCCTTCTCCTTTTTCTCGTAGATAGGAGCTCCTTCGTCTATTTTAGCACGCTGATAGCCGTTACCAGCATCTTCGTAAGCCACTTCGGAGGTATAAGCAGGCCCATAAAACAATGGACGGTTACCATATTGGTCACGGCTTAGGTAAGATCCTAATGTGAAAATATCCTCTGGAGAGTTCTGGTCCATTGTAGGATTGGCTGTAGAACGTATCACTATGACTGCATAGGTGGAATAACCAATCATTAACATCAGCATACACAACAATGCAGTGTTCTTTATTCTGGCACTAATGAGTCGTTTTCCTTTCTTCTTGTAATTCAGAATAACCCCTAAAATGGCCAATAATAGGACACCTGTGAAGAAAGCCCCCCAACCATAACCGTAAAAAGGTATGCCAAGAAGTCCCACAGAAGCTAAGAATGCAATGTTCTGGCGTTTGGTGCTTCGGTCCTGATAAGTTTCCCAAATTGCCCAAATAACGGTAGATATCAGTAGTATCAAGTAGATAATCGTTCCGGTATTGAAAGGCATCCCGAGGGTATTTGTAAAGAAAAGCTCAAACCAACCGCCAACGGTAATAATGCCCGGAACGACTCCGTAAAGGACTGCTGCAACTATGATAAAGGAAATGGCCAAAGCTGTTAGTGAGCCTTTGAGGTCAGCGTTAGGCACTTTCTTGTAGTAGAACACCAAGACGATGGCAGGAATACACAACAGGTTCAGCAAGTGAACGCCGATGCTAAGTCCTGTCATGTAGGTAATGAGCACCAGCCAACGGTCACTATGAGGTTCGTCAGCGTGGTCCTCCCACTTTAAGATGAGCCAGAACACAACGGCGGTAAATGCAGAGGAATAAGCATAAACCTCACCCTCTACAGCAGAGAACCAGAAGGTATCGCTGAAAGTATAGATGAGTGCTCCAACAAGACCACTTCCTTCAATGGCTATAAGTTTACTTAAAGATACTGCATCGCCATCTTTTACAACCAGTTTGCGGGCCAGGTGCGTGATAGTCCAAAACAGGAACATGATGCAAGTAGCACTGAGCAACGCACTCATGGTGTTGACCATACGGGCAACCAATGCTGGGTCGCTAACAAATTGGGTGAACAAATTGGCTGTAAGCATGAAGAAAGGTGCCCCAGGAGGGTGACCGATTTCCAACTTGTAAGCCGTTGTGATAAACTCTGGACAGTCCCAAAAACTGGCTGTCGGTTCAATAGTAGAGCAATAAGTAAAGGCAGCTATTAGAAAAGCCAGCCACCCTAAGGTGTTGTCTACCAATCTGAATTGTTTCATTTATTATGACTTGTATTTGTTGTTATATCGATATATAGTGCTGCAAAGTTAAGAAAATAATAAGAATTAGTGTTAGCAGACAGTTGATTTTTATCTTTTTTATAGGAGAATTGATGTAAACAAAAGTTCTTAAAATATATGCAGAAAGTGTTCTTCCAACTTTTCAGAATCCAGATGTGCAGTTTCGTGATAATGCACATGCTGATTGACACAGGCAATGTGCTTGACATTTTGTAGTATTTCAGCTACATCATGGCTGACAATGATGATGGCACAATCGCGATGTATCTCGTTGAGAATTTCGTACATCTGTTCTTGAAACCGTTTGTCTATATAGGTATTGGGCTCGTCCAAAATGATTACATCGGGTTTGGAGACAATGGCTCGTGCTAAAAGAACGCGTTGGAGTTGTCCTCCACTCAACTCTCCAATTGGTCGGTTGCGTAGGTTTTCCAACTGAAGGCGTTGCATGGTTGCTTCCACCTGTTGATGCTGCTGTTTCGTGTAAGGGCGAAAAAGGCGTTTTTGACGGTTTAGTCCCGACAGAACCACTTCATAGACGGATATTGGAAACCGGTGGTCAATTTTGTTATATTGAGGTAGGTATCCCATGGTGAGTTCTTCAACAGGTTTTCCGTCCCTAAAATACTGAATGGTTCCTTTTGTGGCTTTTTTCAATCCAAGAATGATTTTCATCAATGTGGTTTTGCCGCCACCGTTTGGACCAATAACACCTAAGTAGTCGTCGTCAAACACTGTTAGGTTGACTTTTTCCAATGCAAGCCTTTTTCCATAGCTTGCGGAAATGTCGTTGAGTTGTATGATAGGCTTACTCATAGTGGAATCTTATAACATTATGGTTAGTTGAGGGAATGAGCAATGTGAAGCATCTGTTGCTTCCAATTGTAGTCCAATGGGTTGATTTCTATAGCTTTGGCATGTGTTGCATTGCGTATGGCAATGGTGCCCCGTGGACTAAATTCCCGTTGAATGAACAATGTTTTTACCTTTTTTGCTTTTGCCGTTCTTACCAACGCTTCCATTTGCCCAGCACTGGGCTCTCTTCCTTCTTCTTCGATGGATAGTTGTTGAAAGCCATAATCGTGCGCAAAATAGGTTAGGGTGGGATGATAGATGACAAAACTACGATAGGTGGAGTGGTAGACTTCTTTTTTGATTTCTTTGTCGAGTGCATCTATTTGACAGATCAATGCGTTATATCTTTTCTTGAAATAGGCTTTGTCTGCTTCAGATTTGACTTGTTGGAGCAATGCATGGTAGATGTTGTAGGCAATGATGCGGGCATTGTTGCAACTCATCCACGTGTGTGGGTCTTCAATGGTGGGATTACTCTGTATGTAACGAATGCCATTGGAAGAATCAACAACTTTCATTTTAGGGGCGTTCGCCTGTAGCCTTTTCATCCATGTTCGCTCAAATCCAATTTTTCCCACCTTTATATATATAGGACTTTGCGAAAGCTCAACCATCTGCCGTGGGGTGGGCTCATAGGTTTCAGGACTGCTCCCTGTAGGAACAATAGAGCTGACATCAAACCGGTTTCCAGCTATTTGCTCTGTAAAATACCGTAAAGGTTCTATTGTTACACTGATGATGGGCTTCTTGCTTGTTTTTGCTGACTGGCAAGCAAGAAGAATTGGAAGCATCAGACATGAGATAACGACATTTCGCATAACTTAAATAATGAGTTCGGCTCCAAACACTAACAACCAGTAGCGGATGAACTTTCCAAGCGTTATACTTACAAGCGAATAGAGAAAGTTAGCTCGTGTATAGCCCAAAATGATAGTGATAGCGCTACCTAAGATGGGAATAAATGAAAAAAAACCTATCCAAGCTCCATGATTACCCATGAAATGTTCTGCACGTTCGAGTTTGCTTCTCTTCACATGCAAGTATTTTTCTACCCAATCGAGTTTTCCCATTCGACCGATACTATAGTTGAATAAGGAACCCATCACGTTCCCGATGGTGCCGTATGCCAATAATGGCCAGGGGTCAAGGCCGGCAGCGAGTAGTCCAAGCATCACTACTTCGCTGCTAAAGGGAAAGAAACTGCCAGCAAGAAAAGCGGCAATGAGCATTCCCCAGTAGCCATAGTTCATTAAAATCTCTGTAAGACTTCCCATAAATTGGCAATGATAAGAATTATAGACAGTATAAAAAGAACGATGGTTGTGCAGTTACTTATTCGTCCATGGGACAATGCTAAAAAGTGTGCAATGAGTGGTGCACTGTTAAGGGCAATTAGTCCACTAAGTGGTGCGATGTGTTGTGGTTGGAAAATGATGAATATTAATGCCAAGACATCTATCGTTATAAAAGTGTCATAAAGCATTCTAATTCTGATTTTGTCATTAAAACGTGTAACGAAGAAGTGGCAACCGCCAATTAGAGCACACAATAGGATGAATGCAACTGCTCCCCATTGAGGAAAGGTGAAACTTGATGGGAAATTGAAAAGAGGTCCGAAAGTAACTAATTCTCCAAAGTGAGCGATAAATCTTTCTGGCTGGTTTGTCAATACAAAGTAGGCTATGAAGAACCAATAGGGCATTATTAGCCCTAATATGGATGCAACAAATGTACGTAAGCCCATACATTGCAGTTTCGTGGACATGATTATCCAAAGAAAAGGAACGAAGAAGAGCATTTGCACCCATACGGTGCTGGCTATGCCGATGCAAGCAAAAGCATAGAACACCCAGCCAGGAGACCTGTTGTCCTGATAGCACTTGAAAAGTAACAGGTAGGCGAGAGCTGCGCAAAGTGTGACAATAGAGGTGTGACCAAAAACATATAAGAAGATAGTCATCGTGACAAAAGCCACAAAAGCACAAGAGACCATTCTGCTATAGATGCGTATTAAGGCATTCGCATTGTTAAGTTCCATAACAACGAGCGAAGCTATTAGCATTATGGCCGTTGTAGGCCATAAACTTGCGTCTTTTAATCCAGCATAAGCCCACACTGCAATCGTCCCGGCTAATGTGGCCGGGAGCGAGCAGCGACTTTCGGCAATTTTGTTTTGAAGTCTTTTTTTCTGCAAAATTAGATGGTGTTTATAAGTCTTGTCCTATGTCGCTTCGGAAATATTTGTCTTTGAAATGAATCTTCTGTGCTTCCTTGAAACTCTTTTGAAGGGCCTCTTCTTTGTCTTTTCCGTAAGAACTAACTGCTATAACACGTCCTCCGTTGGTGACTATATCCCCGTCCTTGATAGCAGTTCCAGAATGGAAGACAACACTTCCTTCAACTTCATCAAGTCCACTGATGGGGTAGCCTTTGACGTATTTTTGGGGATAACCGCCACTAACCAACATTACGCAAACGGCCGAACGGTTGTCAAACTCAACGTTGCATTTGTCAAGGGTGCCATGTGCCACTCCTTCAAACAAATCGACAATATCGCTTTTGAGGCGTAGCATAACGCTTTCTGTTTCCGGATCACCCATTCGACAGTTGTATTCAATAACCATAGGCTCACCATTGACATTAATCAGTCCAAAGAAGATGAATCCTTTGTAGTTGATGCCTTCTTCAGCCAAGCCATCCACAGTCGGTCGGATGATGCGGTCTTCTACCTTTTTCATCCATTCTTTTGTGGCAAAAGGAACTGGGCTAACGCTTCCCATGCCACCAGTGTTAAGACCTGTGTCGTGTTCGCCAATGCGTTTGTAGTCTTTTGCTTCCGGCAATATTTTGTAATGAGTGCCATCGGTAAGGACAAATACCGAACATTCTATTCCCGAAAGAAACTCTTCTATAACCACGTTGGCGGAAGCATTGCCAAACATTCCATCAAGCATTTGACGGAATTCTTTTTTTGCTTCTTCCAAAGAAGGAACGATGAGAACACCCTTTCCAGCACAAAGTCCATCGGCTTTGAGAACGTAAGGAGGTTGAAGGGTCTCCAGAAATTTTATGCCCTCTTCGATGTTTGTACCATTAAATGTCTGGTATTTTGCCGTGGGAATGTGATGGCGGAGCATGAAACCTTTGGCAAAGTCCTTTGACCCCTCAAGCACTGCACCCTGCTTGCTTGGGCCTATGACGGGAATTTGGCTGGTGCGTGCATCATCTTTGAATGCATCGTAAATGCCATTTACCAAAGGATCTTCCGGCCCTACAACCACCATATCGATGTTTTGGCTGATTGTGAAGTCTTTGAGTTGTTCGAAATCGTTTACTCCGATAGGAACATTGATTCCTACCGATGATGTTCCTGCATTCCCAGGGGCAATATATAGATGGTCACATTTTGTACTTTGAGCAATTTTCCAGGCTAAAGCGTGCTCTCGACCTCCACTTCCTAAAAGTAATATCTTCATTTTCTTATTGTTTTATTAGGTGTAAGTGATTGACTTTTTTGTTCAGTTCTATTTTAGATAATCTTCAAAATACTGTGTAATGCGTTCGTGTAAATGAACACTTTGATGACCTCTCATGTTATGAGGCTCACCGGGATAGACAAAGAAATCGGGTTGGGTGCCCACTTTTATACATTCAGCAAGGAACGATAAGGCATGTTGTGGAACTACGGTGGCATCGTTGAGGCCAATGATGATTTGAAGTTTCCCGCGCAAATCTTTTGCTTTATTGATTAGAGAGGTTTTTGCATACCCTTCAGGATTGGTCTGAGGGGTATCCATATAGCGTTCGCCATACATTACCTCGTACCATTTCCAGTCGATGACGGGTCCACCAGCCACTCCTACTTTAAATACATCAGGATAATTGGTCATCAACGAGATGGTCATAAACCCGCCGAAACTCCATCCGTGTACACCTATTCTATTAGCGTCAACATAAGGAAGCGACTTTAGAAAGTCTACACCTTTCATTTGGTCTTTCATTTCTTCTTGTCCTAACTGTCGGAAGGTAACTTGTTCGAAAGCTTTTCCCCGATTTTCGCTACCTCGGTTGTCAAGAATGAAAAGCAAGTAACCTTTTTGTGCCATATAGGTTTCCCAAGAACGACTGCAATAATGCCAGCGGGCATCAACATTGTGTGCATGAGGTCCACCATAAACATATATAATGGTGGGATATTTTTTGTTGGGATCAAAATGAGTAGGTTTGACCATACGGTAGTAAAGGTCGGTCTTTCCATCTGCCGCCTTGATGGTCCCGCAAGAGTATTCCGGAACCGTGTAGCCTTCCCATGGATTTTTTGCTTTGAGATAAGTGGTGTGATGATGTGATTGGGTGTCTATCAGGTCAATAACACGTGGAATGGTGGGTGTTTGATAATTGTCGAGCACATAACGGCCGGAAGTGCTTATGGAAGCGTTGTGCCATCCTTCTCCATTACAGTCAATAAGGCTGCGTTTGCCATTGTCAATGTTGACGGAGAAGATGTTGCGTTGTATGGCCTTCGGCTCATTGCTAGCGATAATGACGGAATGTGACTTTGTGTTAAAGCCCAAAACATTCATCACAACCCAAGACCCTGAAGTTACTTGTTTGAGTTGCTTGCCATTCTTGTCAAAAAGGTACAAGTGATTATAGCCGTCTTTTTGACTCTGCAAAAGAAACTTATTGCTATCCCAAGGTAGAAACAAAATGGGGTGGAGAGGCTCTACATATTTATCATCGGTCTCACGATAGAGTTCGGAAATCTTGTTTCCCGTTTTTGCATCATAACAGACCAGCCTGCAATCGTTTTGGTCGCGGTTAAGCTCAAACATATAAATGAAGTTCTCGTCGGGGCTCCAAGCTATATTGGTAAAGTAGCGGTTGGTGGGATCGCCAGCCTTGAGCCAAATGGTGTCGTTGGTCCTTAAATCATATACCCCTACAGTAACTTTATGTGAGGTTTCGCCAGCCATAGGATATTTATCGGGCTCGTAAGTAGCTTCCCGTTGGAAAATATCTACTTGCGGATAGTCGGCAACCATACTCTGGTCCATTCTGTAAAAGGCCAACCGCTGCCCTTTTGGACTCCAAAACAATCCTTCGGAAATGCCAAACTCATCTCGGTGAACGCTTTGACCGTACACGATGCTGCGTGAACCATCAGTGGAAAGTTGATGTACTGTTCCTGCAGCATCTCTGACAAATAGCTGATTGTTGTCAACAAAAGCGGTGGCCCTTGACGAAGAATTCCATTTTTCTGCTTGGTAGGAAACCTTCGACGGTGTACGCCAAACCACTTTGTGTTGTTTCCAATTAACAAGAAGGTTTTCTTTTCCTGTAGAAACAAGCACTAAAGGCTGGTCGCTATAGGGAAAGGATGCCTCATAGAAATGGTGAACTCTTACAGAGTCGGAAGTGCCTATCCATTGGTTGACATCGTCTAATGTGAAAAGTGTTTGCTCTTGTGCCGTTTGCTTGTTGACTTCTGCACAATAGTCGACTTCGGTATGAATCAGTTTGTCTCCCCACCAGGTAGTGTAACGATTCTCAGGCACCATCTGATAGTATCGTGTGCCACCGTAGTTGAGATCTTCAAGAGTGAATTCTTTTTGAGCCATAATGGGCAATGAACACAAAGCGGCTATAACAACTATAGCTATAAACACAATCTTATTCTTCATCGTCAAACTTTTTTCTTTTTCCAAACCGAGGTCTTTTACTCTCTTTTTTCTTAAAGCGTGAAAACTTGTCGTTTTGTTGGAATGAGTGAAACTTAAAGCTTCTGATATCACCTTCTTCGTTATCGGTCTCGTCATTGAAGCGTTTCTTGAATTCACGATTCTTTTTGAAACGGTGTTTTTGGGACATTTCCGCTTTCTCTCTGTCTGTTTTAACAACACCCCCTTCGGCACGGAAGTTTTTCATTTTCCCGTCAAAGATAGTGTATTTACGGAATTCACATTCTAAAGAACCGTTGTAAACAGGAATCTTAATGCTGGGCTTCAGCCCTATTTGCTCGAAACATTCTTCGCGATAGGACAATACCCATGCTTCGTTCCCAGCAAACTGGTGCTTTAAACGCTCACCAATCATTTTGTAAGTAGCCATCAGGTTGGGAGTGGAGATGCGTTCGCCGTAGGGAGGATTCATTATAAGAAGGCTTTTTTCTGCGGGCTTTTTAAAGTCCTTGAAATCGGCTTGCTGAATGGTAATGTCTTTGGAAAGCCCAGCAGCCCTAATGTTGAGGTTGGCTGTATTAACACATTTCATGTCAATATCGTACCCATAGATGTGGTGGGTGAACTCGCGCTCTTGCGAATCATCGTTGTAGATTTCGTCAAAGAGGTCCTTGTCAAAGTCTGGCCACTTTTCAAAGGCAAATTCCTTTCGGAAAACGCCTGGCGAAATGTTGCGTGCAATAAGAGCGGCTTCAATGGGTAACGTGCCTGAACCGCACATGGGGTCGATAAAATCCGTGTCTCCTTTCCAGCCGGTCATAAGAATCATGCCTGCAGCGAGAACTTCGTTGAGAGGAGCCTCAACGCTTTCTTGCCGATAGCCACGCCGGTGAAGCGACTCTCCACTTGAGTCTAAGCTCAGAGTGGCCTGATCTTCGGCAATGTGTATGTTGAGCCGTATGTCGGGATTGCTGACCGAAATGTTTGGACGTGTTCCTGTCTTCTCCCTAAACTGGTCTACAATAGCGTCTTTTACCTTGTAGGTGACAAAGCGAGAATTTCGAAATTCGTCAGAATAGACTACCGAGTCAACAGAAAACGTTTTCCCGTCTAAAATGTATTTGCTCCAATCTATTTTTTTTACCTCATCATACATGTCTTCAGCCGACTTAGCCTTGAAGTGTGCGATAGGCTTCAGTATGCGGATTGCAGTGTGTAGTTGGAAGTTGGCGCGGTACATCATCTCCTTGTCTCCTGTGAAAGAAACCATGCGACGACCAATTTTCACGTTGTTTGCTCCCAATTGTGTGAGCTCTTGAGCCAAGACATTCTCCAATCCCATGAAGGTCTTGGCGATGAGTTCAAATTCCTGTACCATTGTTAAATTCTATATCTAATTTGTCTATTTTTTCAGTTTTATATTTTCGGGTATTGGGTTTCATGTCGTGTGTAACCCAAACGTTAGCCCCGATTACGCATCCTTTTCCAATGGTGATGCGCCCAAGCAAAGTGGCATTTGCGTATACGATAACGTCATCTTCCAATAGTGGATGGCGAGGAATGCCCTTGATAGGATTTCCGTTTGTGTCTAGTGGAAAGCTTTTAGCCCCCAATGTAACGCCCTGATAGATTTTGACATTTTTCCCAATGATGCAAGTTGCACCGATAACAACTCCTGTTCCGTGGTCGATGGTGAAATGTTCGCCAATGATGGCGGCAGGATGTATGTCAATGCCAGTCTCAGAATGGGCTTGTTCTGTCAACATTCTTGGTATTAATGGCACTTGCTCTGTTTGCAGTTCATGTGCGATGCGATAGTTGGTGAGGGCTTTGATGACTGGGTAGCAACTGATGACTTCACCATAATTGTTGGCTGCAGGGTCGCCCTCATAGGCTGCTTCAACATCAGTGGAAAGGATTCGGCGTATCTCAGGGTATTTGGCTATTACTTTGGTCGCAATGGTGTTGGCTTTTGTCTTGAGAGCAGCTGCTTGGTTTGGTGTGTCCTCGCAACTGCAATCTTTTCCAAAGCAAAGGCCAGCAAGCACTTGATGGGCCAACAAACCATGAAGTCGTTCAACGTCAACACCTATTTGGTACTTTAAAGTTCGGGTGTTTATGGAAGACTTGCCATAATAGCCAGGAAACAAAATGGCTCGAGACAATTCAACAATCTCTTTGAGAGCTTGCAACGATGGCAAAGGGTCGCCTTCTCGATATTCATGGAAAAGTCCTTGTAGGGACTTTCGCTCAGAAAGCGAGTCTACCGTTGTTGTCAATAGTTGAGTCATTTCTTCTTTGCTCATATTGCCCTTGTCTCGTCTGATAAACTAAGGTGCAAACTTACGAAAAAAAAATGAATTTTTGCTTGTTCCAAGTGAATAATTTGTCAATATTACTATTCTGCAATTCGAAAACCAGATTGTTAGAAAACTCGCTTTTTCTATTTATTAGGTTTGCTAACTCAAAAACAGGTAGTAAGAGATAGCCGTTTAAGGATGTTCTATCATAAAAATAGTTTAATGTAATGGACAAACAATTGTTTTGTAAAAACCAAAAATGGAGGAAGAAGTTTTTTTATTAGATAATATTTGTGTTTTTAATGAATATTGTGTAGTTTTGCATTTTGAATAAAACAAGATATATCAAGTATGAAATATGCAATTATTGCTGCTGGAGAAGGTTCTCGACTAGCTCATGAAGGTATAGCTATTCCTAAGCCGTTGGTGGAAATAAAGGGAGAAGCTCTTGTTGACAGATTGCTGAAAATCTTTATGCTTAATGACGCTTCAGAAATTGTGGTAATCTGTAATGACCATACTAATCTCGTTAGCAAGCATTTATTGGATGTTCAACAACATGGTTTAGACGGGCATTCGGTACCTTTGCGTATAGTAGTGAAATCGACTCCCAGTTCAATGCATAGTCTAATGGAGATGTCCGAGTATCTTTCTGATGAACCCTTTGTCTTGACAACAGTTGATACCGTGTTCCAACCCAAGACCTTCAACCAATATGTTTCATCTTTTTCAGAAGTGTTGAATAAAGGTTATGACGGGCTGATGGGAGTAACAGATTTTGTGGATGATGAAAAACCGCTCTTTGTAGCAACGAACGAAAAAAATGAAATAACGGGTTTCTTTGATGTTGCACAATCCGGCATACGGTATATTTCTGGTGGAATTTATGGATTGACCCCAAAGGCAATTGACGTTTTGAAAGGTTGCGTTGAGCGTGGTGAAAGCAGAATGCGCAACTTCCAACGGGCATTGGTGGGTGCCGGTTTGCGCCTAAAAGCCTTCCCCTTTGGGAAAATCCTTGATATAGACCATGCTTCAGACATAGATAAAGCTTTGTGTTTTTTGGCGGAAGATAAATAAAAGAAGCAATGCGTAAAGTAATCGGAATACAAAGAGATGAACGTTTCTCTCCAAATTCTGTAGAGAAAGATTTGGCAATCCTTCGTGCCGTTGTCGATTTTTTCAATGGCGAGTTGGTGCCTGAAACAGCTTTCTCGGAATATCCGGTTTCTTTAGCAAGTGATTTCCTTGTTTTTAGTATGGCGCGTTTGCCGCAAACTTTGCAATATTTGACAACTTTGGAGCAAGGGGGTGCAATCGTCATAAATTCGCCAAGGGGCGTAAAAAATTGCAAGCGTTCTTGCTTGTGTCAAATGATGAAAGAATGCAATGTCCCTCAACCATCAGCAGAAGGTGGCAATGGCTATTGGCTGAAACGGGGAGATGCAGCAGCACAAGTAAGAGGCGATGTCTGTTTTTGTAAAGATAAAGCTCAGTTGGAGCAAGCCAAAGCGTCGTTTTTGGCCCGTGGTGTGGAAGATATGGTCGTACAAGCACATGTAAAAGGGGATTTGGTGAAGTTTTATGGTGTAGAGCCAGAACACTATTTTGCTGTGTTTTATCCAGGTGACGATGGCCAATTTAAATTTGGCGATGAAGAGAAAAACGGCAAGCCGAACCATTATTTCTTTGATAAAAAGAAGCTTAAAGAATATGCAGAGAAACTCTCGTCTAAAGTGGAAGTTCCCATTTATGGAGGCGATGCAATCATTTCGCCAGATGGGGGATTATATATTATAGACTTTAATGACTGGCCAAGTTTCTCCCGTTGCAAAGAAAGTGCTGCTCAAGCAATTCAAAAAATGGCTCAAAAACTAGTTAAATAAGCAAAAATGAATAAATCAACAGATAATAAAGAATCGTTTAGACAATTGTTGCAAGGCTCTTTAAAGTCTTCTGACACAGAGGAATGGTTGGATATTTATTTTACCAGACCAATAGGATTGATCTTTGCTTTGATGTGGAGAAAGCTTGGAGTGCATCCAAATACCATTACTATATTGTCAATTTTTTTGGGTGTTGGAGCTGGTTGGATGTTTTCTTATGTGGATTTATACCATAATTTATTAGGAGTAATTCTGTTGTTGTTCGCTAATTTTTGCGATTCTACAGACGGACAGTTAGCTCGTCTGACAGGACAAAAGACGATAATAGGCCGTTGCTTAGATGGCTTTGCTGGCGATGTGTGGTTCTTTGCGATCTATTTGGCCATAGTAATTAGATTGTGGAATCAGCCTATTCCCAACGTGTCAACTCATTGGGGCTTGTGGGGATTGGCATTTGCAGTTATTGCGGGAGTGTTGTGCCATTCTCCTCAAAGTTCGTTGAGCGATTATTATCGGCAAATACATCTTTATTTTTTAAAGGGAGAAGCAGGTTCGGAATTGAATTCTTATGCATCAGAACATGCTTATGTGGAGTCGTTGCCTAAGAGAGGAGCTTTTTGGGAACGTGCTTTTCATGGAAATTATCAAAATTATTGTAAAAGTCAAGAAGTGCGAACTCCTGCATTTCAGTCGTTGCTGAAGTTGCTGAAGGAACGTTATGGTACAATTGACCAAGTTCCACAAGAAGTGAAAGAAGAATTTTTGACAGGCAGTAGGCCGATAATGCCGTTTACAAATATTCTGACGTTTAACACACGGGCTATCTGCTTGTATGTTACATGTGTGCTCAATTGTCCTTGGGTATATCTTTTATTTGAAATAACAGTAATGGAAGTGTTGTATATTTATATGCATAAGCGACACGAACGTCTATGTGAAACATTGATTAATAAAATCAACAACCAATGAAAGTTAAAGGCTTTTTATTTGATTATGGAGGAACCCTTGATACAGCAGGGTGTCATTGGGGGAAAATGTTGTGGCATGCTTATCAGCGACAGTTTGTTCCCATTGAGGAAGAACAATTCCGTGATGCATACGTTTTTGCAGAACGTACCCTCGGGAAAAATCCCATCATCCAGCCAAACTATACCTTTCATAAGACATTGGAAACCAAACTGCGTATAGAATTTGACCATCTAGTAGACCAATCATGGCTTGTCGTACCGAATGAAAAGCGGGAACAATACCAAAAAGCAGTTTTAGAAGATGTTTATAGCAAAGTTTGCAGCACGACACTACATAGTGCCGATGTTCTGTCAAGGCTAAAAAAGAACTATCAATTATTAATGGTTAGCAACTTTTACGGTAATTTGCCCGTTGTGTTGAAAGAGTTTCATTTAGCGCAATATTTTTCTTCGGTAGTGGAATCGGCAGTCGTTGGTGTGAGGAAACCCGATGAACGTATTTATCAAATAGGGTTGGATCGAATTGGAATACCAAGTGCAGAGGTGATGGTGGTTGGCGATAGCTTTAAAAAAGATATTATTCCTGCAAAACGCTTAGGATGCTTGACGGCCTGGATGAAAGGGGAGGGTTGGACATCTGACGAACAAGTTGATGATACGAAAGTCGACATGGTTATACAAGATATAGCAGACTTACTCAATATTTAAAATAAAAGAAGTTATTTAACGTTATAACTAATATAGATAAAATATAACAAAATGGAACAAACAAATGTAAAACCAGCTAATGGTAAATTAGGTATCATGGTTGTAGGTTGTGGTGCTGTCGCCACAACATTTATGACAGGTGTGCTTATGGCACGCAAAGGACTTGCTAAACCTATCGGTTCAATGACCCAATATGACAAAATTCGTGTAGGTAAAGGCGATGACAAAAAGTATCTCCACTATGGTGATATTGTCCCATTGGCAAAACTCGATGATATCGTATTTGGATCGTGGGATGTTTATCCACAAAATGCTTATCAGGCAGCTGTCTATGCCGAAGTGTTAAAAGCAAAAGATATAGAGCCTGTTCGGGATGAACTTGAGGCAATCAAGCCAATGAAGGCCGCTTTTGATAAGAATTATGCAAAGCGTCTTGATGGAGATAATGTAAAAGATGTTAAGACTCGCTGGGACATGGTGGAGGCTTTACGTCAAGATATTCGTAACTTCAAGGAGACTAACAAATGCGACCGTATTGTTGTTATTTGGGCTGCTTCAACAGAAATATATGTACCATTTGATGAGAAAACCCACGGAACACTCGCTTCTCTCGAAGCCGCGATGAAGGCTGACGACCGCGAACATATTGCACCTTCCATGTGCTATGCCTATGCTGCATTGGCAGAAGGGGCACCTTTCATTATGGGTGCACCTAATACAACGGTTGATATTCCTGCTATGTGGGAAATGGCCGAGAAGACCAAGATGCCGATCGCAGGTAAAGATTTTAAAACAGGTCAAACTCTCGTTAAGAGTGGATTTGCTCCAATTATTGGTACACGTTGTCTGGGCCTGAATGGCTGGTTCTCAACAAACATTTTAGGCAATCGCGATGGTTTGGTACTTGATGAGCCGGCAAACTTCCATACTAAAGAGGTAAGCAAACTCTCTACACTCGAAACTATTTTGAAGAAAGATAACCAACCCGATCTCTATGGAAATATCTATCATAAGGTTCGTATTAATTACTATCCTCCTCGTAATGACAACAAAGAAGGATGGGATAATATAGATATCTTTGGATGGATGGGTTATCCTATGCAAATTAAAATTAACTTCCTTTGCAGGGATTCTATTTTAGCTGCGCCATTGTTGCTTGACTTGACTTTATTGTCGGATCTCGCAGCACGAGCAGGACGCTATGGTATCCAACGATTCTTGAGCTTCTTCCTAAAAAGCCCAATGCATGACTATACTAAGGGTGAGGAAGCAGTCAACAATCTATTCCAGCAATATACAATGCTGAAGAATGCAATCCGCGAAATGGGCGGTTATGAAGCTGATGAAGAAATCGATTAAAGTATTTTTATGCTTTATGATGTTCTGGACATGGGTTTTATGTACCCATGCCCAGAATATTCATTTAGTCATAGTGGAAGCGCAATCGGGAGATAGCATCTCGAATGCCACAGCCGTATACGGAAAGGAAAAAGTAGCGGCTATAGCAGATGATTCAGGACAACTAGAGGTTAAACGTATTGAAGGGTCAACCCTAACAGTGAGTGCGGTGGGTTATAAACCTCGAAAAATAAGAATTGATGCCAATACACCAGATAGTATGAATGTCGTTCTCTTGACGGATGCACGGCGATTGGGTGAAGTGGTGGTAAAGGCTAAACGCAAATACAAATATACGCGTAAAGATAATCCTGCAGTTGAATTGATGCAACGAGTTATTGCAGCCAAGAAAAAAACAAACTTGGAAAACAATGATTATTATCAGTTTGACAAATATCAAAAACTTATTTTGGGCTTAAATGACATCACTCCAGAAGACTTGGAAGGAGATATGTTTAAGAAGAAGCCTTGGCTAACAAACCAAGTTGAACTTTGTCCGTTTAACAACAAGTTGATTTTGCCAGTTTCTATCGATGAAACGGTTACTCAACATATTTATCGCAAATCACCGAGAGAAGAAAAGGACATCATTCATGCACAAAGCACGCAGGGCGTTAGTAAACTCATTCAGACTGGTGGAACCATTAATACGGTATTAAAAGACTTGTTTAAGGATATCGATTTGTATGATGATCAGATAGCTATTTTGCAGAATCGTTTTCCAAGCCCTATTGGTTCGACTGCAATATCGTTTTATCACTTCTATATAGATGATACTGTTTATGTGGATAAAGACAAGTGCATCCGGTTGCAGTTTATGCCATCTAACCAACAAGACTTTGGATTTCGTGGTGAACTGTATGTGCTGGCTGATAGCAGTCTGCATGTAAAAAAATGTGATATGCAATTACCTGCCAATACAGGTGTCAACTTTGTAAAATCTATGAAAATAGAATTGGGATATACAAAGCTTGCTAACGATGAGTGGGTGTTGACTACAGACAATATGATGGCAGAGTTGTCGATAAATAAAATGCTTTCGCGTATAATCGTAGTACGGACAACCAATCTTTCCAATTATAGTTTCTTGCCCATTAATAATAAGGAATTTCGTGGTAAAGCGAAAGTCAAATATGACGTAAATTCCAAAATGCGCGATGAAACCTATTGGCAAAAACATCGTACAATACAACTTTCCAAGAGTGAGGAGAATATGAGTGGCTTTGTAAAAAAGCTTACACAACAAAAAAATTTCAAATGGATATTGTTTGGAATAAAAGCTTTTGTTGAGAACTTTGTAGAGACAGGCTCAGAAAAAACACCAAGTAAAGTGGATATCGGTCCTATTAACACGTTTATTTCTAAAAATTATGTTGATGGAATTCGACTTCGTGCAAGTGCAAGAACCACAGCAAAGTTTAATCCTCATTGGTTTGCAGAAGGTTTCTATGCTTATGGAACGAAATCGCACAAAAACTATTATGATGCAAAAGTGACCTATTCGTTTAATAAGCCGGAATATCAACCTTTGGAATTTCCTATGCGGAAACTATCATTTGAGTCAACTTATGATGTAATGTCTTATTCGGATCGCAATCTTATTCATAATAAAGATAACATCTTTATGACCTTCAAGCCGACAAAGGTAAACAAGATGTTTTTTTATAATATGCAGCGATTAAATTATATGTGGGAGACCGATTATGGCTTTGCTACATCTTTTGAGTTGCGTAGAGAGAGTAATCAACCTACAGCAGCACTCAGCTACCACCATATGAATGGGGAAAATGTCGATAAAATCCGCTTTACGCAAATGACTTTTGGCTTGGATTTCCGTCCTGGACAATCGTATGTGAATACAAAACAATATCGTTTAGAGGTCAATCTCGATGCTCCGGAATTCAAAGTAACCCATACTTTAGGTCTTAATCACTTCCTTGGAGGACAATTCAAATATAACCATACGGAGTTTTCTGTTTATAAACGCTTCTGGTTGGGAAGTTGGGGATTTATCGATAATCGCATCATGGCCGGAGCAGAATGGAATAAAGTGCCTTATCTCCTCTTGATAATGCCCCCTGTAAACACATCTCTTTTTGAACATCAAGGAACATTTAACTTAATGGAAGATATGGAGTTTTTGAATGATCGCTATGCACAGTTTAATATTGCATGGGATATGAATGGCAAAATCTTTAACCGTATTCCCTTATTTAAGCATCTAAAATGGAGAGAGTATATAGCTTTTAAGGGTATGTGGGGCCATTTGACAGATAAAAACAATCCATTCTTGGAGAAAAATGCCAACGACCCAATTATTTTTAAATTTCCAGAAGGAACCTATGTAATGGGCTCTCAGCCTTATTTGGAGCTTGTCTTAGGTGTGCATAACATTTTTAAGTGTCTTGAAATTGACTATATACGGAGATTGACTTATACGAATTATCCAGGAATCAGTAAGCAAGGAATCCGTCTTGGTTTTAATGTCGTTTTCTAATATATTAAAAGGTGTAAGACAAAATGAGAAAGATTTGTAATCCCTGGTTGGGCTCAGAAGGCTATAAATGTTTCGGTTGTTCTCCCGATAATCCCATAGGTGTTCATATGGAATTCTTTGAAGATGGAGAAGACGTTGTCTGCTTTTGGCATCCGCAGGAGCATTTTCAAGGGTGGATTAATACTTTGCACGGTGGAATACAAAGTACGTTGATAGATGAAATCGCATCCTGGGTGGTGTTTCGGAAGCTACAAACTACTGGTGTAACAACAAAATTGGAAGTTAGTTTCCACAAACCGGTAATGACAACAGACAGTTTGATTACGTTAAGAGCCCACCTTAAAGAAACAAAACGAAATTTAGCTTTCATAGAAGTTTCGCTTATGAATTCATTAGATGAAGTTTGTACGACAGGGAAAGCCGTATATTTCACTTTCACAAAAGAAAAAGCTAAGGAAATGGGATTTTCCGAATGTGGTTTGGATGGTGAAGAATTGATGTTTTGATAAATAGGAACTTAGGAATTAAAAAAGGTTCAAAGTTGTTTCACAACAACTTTGAACCTTCGATTTTCTAACTAACTTATTATCAACTATTCATTACTCATTTCTGATTTACATTGCAAATGTACTGCTATTATCATACAATTGTAGCAAAGTTTATGAAAAAACTCACGTAAACGTTTGCATGGTTGTAAGGCTTTTATTATCTTTGTAAATAATTAAATGGACTATTCAACTATTCATTATGAAGCAGCATCGGACATCTCTTAAGGATTTGGCGGATAGGTTAGGTGTGAGTATAGCCACCGTCTCTCGTGCTCTTCGCAATAGCCATGAGGTTAGTGAGGAAATGAAAGATAGGGTACAGTCGTTGGCCCGTTCGTTGAATTACCGTCCCAACCCCTTTGCTCAGAGCTTGAGGAAAGAAGCTCCACGCATTATAGGTGTTGTTGTGCCTGATTTGGTAACCCATTATTATGCAGCAGTTCTTGATGGAATAGAAGATTATGCCCGCCAGCAAGGCTATTCAGTTTTTAGTAGTAATTCGCATGAAAGCTTCAAATTAGAGGAAAAGGCCATTGATAATTTTGTAAGTTTGCATGTTGAAGGCATTATAGCATGTTTAGCTCAAGATACAGTAGACTATTCTCACTTTGAGGAAATTCACAAGATGGGAATACCTTTGGTATTCTTTGCCCGAACATGTCTTCCCGAGCTATTCTCTCAAGTTGTTGCAGATGGTGATATTGCTGCTCAAAAAGCTACGCAACACCTTATTGATACAGGTAGTAGACGCATTGCTTTTCTTGGTGGCCCAAACCATTTGGATATGGTTCGTCGCCGAAAACATGGCTATTTGGAGGCTTTGCGTGAAAACCGTATATCTATTGATAGGTCTTTGGTGGTATGTGGGAAGATTGATTTTGATGTAGCCCGAGCGAATACTATCGAATTGCTGACCTCTTCCAATCGGCCAGATGCCATTTTAGCCTTTAATGATACTATTACCTATGCAGCGTTTGATGCCATCAAGTCTCTTGGGCTACAGATACCTAAAGACGTATCGATTATCGGCTTTACCGATGGTGACTCAGCAGCTTTCGTTACTCCTAAATTGTCTGCAATAGCTGATCAGGCACATTTGCAAGGGCAGAAAGCGTGTGAATTGTTGCTCCGCAATATAAATGGAGATAAAAAAATATACCGTGAAATAATACCAATGAAATTAAATATTCGCGATAGTTCGGACAAGCGTTAGTGCTTTATAGGGCTTTGGCGGTATTTAGCAGTGAAGAGCTTTGATGAAATTACGTTTCTTTTGCTTAGTGTTTTTTTGTTTAGCTACGATGTGCTTGAATAGCACCGAGCCAGTTATTGAGTTCCGTCATATAGGAATCCATAACGGATTGAGTAATTCTCAGATTAATGTAATATTTAAAGATTCTCGTGGCTTTGTATGGTTGGGTACACAATCTGGCTTGGATCGTTATGATGGCTATAGGTTTAAGTCGTTCTATTACCAATCGACAGATAAAAAATCCCTTCCTGACAATTGGATTTCTGACATTCAGGAAACCTACAACCATAAGTTGCTTATTAAGTCACCACGAGGTTATTCGCTTTATGATCCTTTTACCGAGTCCTTTGATTTCGACCCAGAGACTTTCAACCATCGTTATGGTCTAAGAGGAACTATTAATTTCATATTTATTGATAAGCACAAAAACTGGATTGTTTCGTCTGATGGTGTTGGTATTTATTTTATCGACAACAAGCATAAGCCCTATTTGTTTACTTTTGGAAAACAATTGCCAAGAGGAACAGTGACTTCTATTTCAGAATATGGCAAGTCCATCATTCTGACTTATGACAACGGAATATTGGTAAGTATTATTCCAAGTGAAAAACGGGTGGATTGGATTTCCACATTTATTCCACGACATAGACAAAAGCAGACGAAGGAAGATTACAAGATCTATGTTTCCAGATTGAATAATTATTGGGTGATGGCCAATGGACAGATATGGATTTATAATCAAATATTGAAAAAGTGGTTTACTGATCTGCGGCAATATCTCTTAGCTCAAAACTATTCAGGAATACCCGAAAGCAAACTTCTCCCTAAAGCATTTGAGGAAGATTTTCAGGGTCGTTTATGGATAGGTACTGACCATCAAGGCTTGGTTCTGCTCAATTGGAAAGACCGTAGCGTACATCAGTATTTGTATGATTCCAGCAATCCTACATCCATTTCAGGCAACACCATACAAAGTCTTTATTTGGATTCGTCGGGTGACTTGTGGATAGGTACATACAAAAATGGCTTGTCTTACTATTCGCCAAATGCCTATAAGTATGCAACAATTCCCTTGGGGGATATTTGTACGATAGTTGAAGACAGGAAAGGTAACTATTGGTGTGGAACAAATGATAAAGGAATTATACAATATAATCCTTATACGGGCTTCATACGCACATTTTCCAAGAGAGAAACGGGCTTGGGAACAGATATTGTTGTAAGTTCCACGGTTATGCCTGATGGTAGTCTTTGGTTCGGTTCGTATAATGGAGGATTAACGTGTTATAAGGATGGACGTTGGAAATCATATAGAGCAGCGGAAAATATGGGTCTGAAAAGTGATGATATATGGGCATTGCTGGCCACGCCCGATCATCGTCTTGCGTTGGGTACGCTTGGTGCTGGAGTTCAAATTTTCAATCCTGCAACAGGTGTATTCGAGAATTACAATATGGAAAATTCTGTCATAACGTCTAATTTTATCAGCTCTTTGGCTTTGTCGAGAGACGGCCGATTGTTGGTAGGCCACTCTGTCAACTATTCTGTTTTAGACCTTAAGCGTCACAAAATAGTAAATTATAATGAGAAAAAAAGCGGTAAGAGGTTTCCAAGCCCTTCCTTTAATCAAATCTTTGAAGATTCACGTGGTATTATTTGGGCTGCTACAAGTTCTGGGGTAAGTGCTTACGACCCCCGTACAAAACAAATGACAGTACTTGACTATCAAAATGGGACAACGGGTTCAGTGGCATGTTCTGTTATAGAAGATAGAGATCATAATATTTGGTTGGGGAGCGACCATGGCGTGTCGAGATTGTACATTAATCGAGGAAGAGACGGATGGGAGTATTTTACAGAGAGTTTTAATGAATATGATGGATTGCAAAAACGCCAGTTTAATTTTCGAAGCATTCTTGTAGATCATAATGGTAATGTTGTTGTTGGTGGGCAAGATGGCATTAATATAATTCCGCCCCATAAATTCAAATCTACAATAAGCCATCAGAAGGCTCTCTTTTCAGGCCTTTTGCTTTTCGATCATGAAATATCTGTAGGAGAAAAATTCAATGGGCGTGTAGTGTTGGAGCAGTCAATGAACGAAAGCCATTCGCTTCATTTAAAGAGCGCAGACAAAGCTTTCACCATTCTTTTGGCAAGTAATGATGTGACTCTTCCGTCAACATCCCGTTTCTATTATCATCTTAAGGGGTTTTCTAAAAAGTGGCTGATGACCCAGCAAGACCATCCCGCAGTTACATTTACCAACTTGTCACCTGGGACTTATACGCTTGAAGTTAGAGTTGTTTCGCGAAATGGTGTTATCAGTAATGATATAAGCAGTTTGAAAATTCATATAGCACCGCCTTTATACCTTACATGGTGGGCTTTGTTGTGCTATTGCTTTGCCTTGGCTTTTTCCTTTTATTATGGACGAAAATGGTTCCTATTGCGTCAACAGGAAAAGCAAAATCGTGAGCTTGACAATTTAAAGTTAAACTTCTTTACTAATGTGAGTCATGAGTTTAGAACACCTTTGGCATTGATAGTTTCTCCATTAGAGACAATGATCAAGAACGAAAGTGATAAAAAAAAGAAGGAACGATTGTCGCTTGTTTATAGGAATGCGAAACGTTTGTTGGAACTTGTCAACCAGTTGTTGGACTTTCGCAAGATGGATAGCCATAAACAGGTCTTGGAATTGGTGACGGGAGATGTCATAAAATTTGTTCATAACATAGTAAAAGGATTTAAAGACTTTTCTTCCCGCAACATTTCTTTAATATTTGAGACAGAAGTGGAAAATCTTCCGATGTCCTTTGACCCAGATAAGTTGCAAAAGATAGTTGACAACCTTTTGAGCAATGCTTTCAAATATACTCCGCAAAATGGACAGGTTAAAGTCAGAATGTATATCAAGAAGAAACATTTTCATAATGAAGATGCGTTGTGTATAGATGTGGCAGACACGGGAGCAGGTATTCCTGACAAAGATAAGAAAAATATTTTTGCCCCATTTTATCAAGCGTCCAATCACCGTTCCACCCCCTTTGGCGGAAGCGGCGTCGGGCTAAGTTTGGTCCACGATTTTGTTTTAATGCATGACGGAAAGGTAACTGTTGCCGACAATCCGGGTGGAGGAACTGTTTTCTCTGTCAATTTACCAGTTCGTTATGATGCTTCTTTACGTCCTTTACATTCCGAGATGGATTCTTTAGCGTTTACAGACGAAATGGGGATAACCGACAAAAAGGCTGAAGCTACAAAGAATGCCTCCTCAAAAAAACCAGAAGTGTTGTTAGTGGACGATTCTGAAGACTTTTTATTGTTTATGACAGAGGTCCTTTCCGAACGTTATCGAGTGCGTATTGCCCATGACGGACAAGAAGGATGTGAACAAGTAGCAGAACGAGAACCGGATATAATATTGTCTGATGTAATGATGCCGCGTATGGATGGCAATGAATTCTGTAAACGCATAAAGGGTAATCCAGCTACTTCTGGCATTCCTTTTGTGATGATTACAGCCCGTTTGGCTGACACCCAAAAAATAGAAGGAATGACCTTAGGTGCAGATGACTACCTAACAAAGCCATTCAACCTTGAAATTCTGTTTTTGCGCATAGAAAATCTGCTGAAATGGCATAAGGGAATATCAATTGGAGAGAAACCTTTGATAAAACCGGTATTAACACCTGTGGAAATAACGCCTTTGGATGAACAATTCGTTAAAGAGGCAACGAAATATGTAGAGGATCATTTGGCTGATACAGATATAACGGTTGAGGTAATGGCTGAGAACTTGAATGTGTCACGAGTGCAACTTTATCGCCGTTTGGTATCGCTTACGGGTAGCACCCCTTCTGAGTTTATTCGTCAAATTCGTTTGCAACATGCTGAGCAATTGTTGATAAGTGGGCAGTTGAGTGTTGGCGAGGTTGCTTATAGGGTTGGGTTTAACAACCCACGTTATTTCTCGAAGTATTTTAGCGAGATGTATGGAATGCCTCCCTCTCAATATGTTAAAAAGAACGAAAATAGACCTTGACAAGCTTGTGGATATAAGATTAATCCCACCTACATATGATATAATTTTGCTCATGACGGGTATTATCTGATTTTTATTGTTAACTTTGCATCAATAATGTACAATTATCTATAATATGAAAACCTTAAGAGCTATTATTACTTTCGTTACTCTATGTTTCGCCGTGGGAATATGGGCGAATGATTACACCATTGATGGTAATTATGTTACGGTCAAAGTGAAACATCCTACTGCAACAAGTCCAAAGTTGGTTCGTTTGCAGATTATAAATGACAAGATTGTTAGGGTGGAGTCTACCCCAGAGAATGCTTTTCCCAATAAGGAAAGCTTAATTATTGTTCCACAACAGAGTTTTACACAGTTTTCGACTTCTCAGGTTGGCGAAAACGTAGAAGTTGTCACTAAATGTGTGTATGCTTTGGTTAATACATCAACTGGCCGTGTTCAGTTCTTCGACAAAAACAAACAGCCTTTGTTGAAAGAAGTGGCTCAAGGAGGACAAGTTTTCACTCCTTACACAGTGCCAGAACGTGAAATCGGTGCTGATAGCCGTTTGACGGAGCAACAAAAACATGGTTGGACCTGGAATGCCGTTTTTGAAAGCCCCGCTGATGAAGCTTTTTATGGATTGGGTCAACACCAATCAGAAGAATTAAATATGAAAGGTAAAAACGAAGAGTTGTTCCAATATAATACAAAGGTCAGTGTGCCATTTGTAATTAGCAATAAGAATTATGGCGTTTTATGGGATAGCTATTCATTCTGTAGATGGGGTAATCCTAACGATTATCAACAACTCAATCGAGCTTTTACCCTTTATGACAAAGACGGAAAGCAAGGTTCACTAACTGGTATTTATACACAACAAGATGGTACACAGATTGTACGTGCAGAAGATTCCATTTATTATGAATTTGCTTTGCCAGATATAGCGTCTCGTGGTTTAACGGATGTTGGGGTTGCTAATCTGCCTAAAGGATTTAAATTGAATGGCTCAAAGGTTGTCTATGAAGGATATATCCAAGCACCAGTAAACAATTTTTATCGTTTTATTCTTTACTATGCAGGTTATATGAAAGTGTTCATTGACGGTAAGGAAGTTGTTCCAGAGCGTTGGCGGACGGCATGGAATCCTAATTCCTATAAATTTACTGTGGCTTTGGAGAAAGCGGTGAAAACTCCTATACGTATAGAATGGTTGCCAGATGGCGATGTTTCCTATTGCGGGTTACGTGCAGCTACTCCCTGTTCTGAGGAAAATCAAGAACGGATGAGCATTTGGAGCGAAATGTCAAAAGATTTGGATTATTATTTTATAGCAGGTGATAATCTTGATGAGGTTATTAGTGGCTATCGCACCTTAACGGGCAAAGCGCAGGTCTTCCCGAAATGGACTTTGGGCTTTTGGCAAAGCCGTGAGCGTTATCAGAGCAGTGAGGATATTGAAAGTACGCTTAAAGAGTTCCGTGACAGACACATCCCTGTAGACAATATTGTACAAGACTGGAACTATTGGAAACTTGATTCGTGGGGAAGCCATCAGTTTGAACTCTCCCGTTATCCTAATCCTCAAGCCATGCTTGACAGTGTACATGCAATGCATGGTCGCTTTATGATATCTGTATGGCCAAAATTCTATTGCTCTGTTAAGAATTATAAAGAATTGGATGCCAAAGGTTGGATGTATCATCAAGCCGTTAAAGACTCTATTTACGATTGGTTAGGCTTTATGGGCTCTTTCTATGATGCATATGATTCAGGAGCTAGAAAAATGTTCTGGAGGCAGATGGATGAAAATCTTTATACCAAATATCATTATGGCATAGATGCCTGGTGGATGGATGCCAGTGAACCTAATGTTCGCGATTGTACCCCAATGTGGTACCGTAAAGCCCTTTGTGGACCAACGGCCCTTGGCTCAAGCACCGAATATTTTAATGCTTATAGCATTGTTAATGCTGACGCTATCTATAATGGGCAACGTTCGGTTAATCCCAATCAGCGTGTGTTCTTGCTTACCCGTAGTGGTTTTGCTGGAGAGCAACGTTATAGCACTGCCACATGGAGTGGTGATATTGCTACTCGTTGGGAGGATATGCGCGCACAGATGACAGCCGGTCTTAATTATAGTATGTCTGGACTTCCTTTCTGGGGAATGGATCAAGGAGGTTTTTGTGTCGAAAATCGCTATGTAAAAGCTCAGAAGGAATTTGACGCAAGCGGCGTTGAAAACGAAGATTTAAAAGAATGGCGTGAATTGCAAACTCGTTGGAATGAGTTCGGTTGTTTTGTTCCTCTCTATCGTACACATGGACAATGGCCTACTCGCGAAGTTTGGAATATCGCTCCCGACAATCATATAGCCTATCAGACCATCGTAAAATATGACAAATTACGCTATCGGTTGATGCCTTATCTTTACAGTATGGCAGGTGCAGTACACTTCAAAGACTATACAATGTTGCGTGGTCTTGTTATGGATTTCAATGGCGATAGCAATGTATACGATATCAAGGACCAATGGATGTTCGGCCCATCTTTGATGGCTTGTCCTGTAGCCTATTACAAGACTTATAGCCGTTCAGTCTATTTGCCGAAACAGAAAGGTTGGTACGATCTATATACAAATAAGTATTATAAAGGCGGACAAACCATCACGGCAGATGCTCCTATAGACAAAATACCGGTATTTGTTCCTGAAGGAGCGATTATTCCTTTTGGTCCTGCAATAGAGTGGACAGATCAAAAGCCTGCTGATGTCATCACCTTGTTTGTTTATGCTGGCAAGAATGGAAAGTTCACCCTTTATGAAGATGAAGGCACTAACTACAATTACGAGAAAGGCAAGTATGCCACAATAGATTTTGGCTATGATGATGCCAAGAAAGTCTTGACTATCGGTGCAGTAAAAGGCTCGTTTGATGGAATGTTAAAAACCAGAACCTTTAAGGTGGTTTATCGTCAACCTGGTCAAACGGTTTCAGATTTGAATCTTGATCAGGTAACAGGAAAGTCGGTTAAATATACCGGTAAGGAACTCAAAGTGAAGCTTCGTTAAATGTCGGCGTTGTTTCTTTGAGAAATGAAGTGAAGGATTGATAAAGTGTTTTAGGTGCTATTTTGGATAGCTCCTTATAGAAAAGCAAGACTTTATCAATCCTTTTTTGATTTGAAAGAAAACTGTTTGTTAACGATAAATGTTTAATTGCTCATGAAGAAATATTTCTTTTTTACTCTATTGATGTTGTTTTCTACGATTGCATTGCAAGCCCGTAATCGTATTTTGTTCGATTCCTCTTGGTTGTTTACGCTAGCTGATAGTGCTCAAATGTCCAAAACAAGCTATAATGATAGCAAATGGAGGCTACTGGATCTACCGCACGATTGGGCGATAGAGGGCGATTTCTCTGCTGGCAATCCAAGCGGGGCCGGTGGTGGTGCTTTACCTGGTGGTATTGGCTGGTATCGCAAACATTTTCGTTTGTCAGATTTGCAATCCCGCAACGATCGCTATTTTATAGCATTTGATGGAGTGTATATGAATTCTACAGTCTATCTGAACGGACATGAATTGGGACATCGTCCTTACGGATATAGTTCCTTTGAATATGACATGACGCCCTATTTGAATACTACGGGTGACAATGTTTTGGCAGTAAAGGTAGACAATAGCGACCAGCCAAATAGCAGATGGTATTCTGGTTGTGGTATATTCAGACACGTGTGGTTGGTTACATCGTCTAATTTGCATATTGCTCAATGGGGAATTCATGTGGTTGCAAATGTAAATGGCGATGTCTCTGTAGACGTTGACCTTGTCAACAACGGTCAAGGTCAGTATCGTCCCGTTGTAAAAAACACCGTTTATGATCCCCAAGGAAAGATTGTAGCAACTAAAGCGTCTGCCAGCCTTACGCAAAAGTTACACGTAAAGTCTCCACAATTATGGAGTATTGAGTCGCCTAAGGTTTATTCTGTTAAAACGGAGATTGTTGTAGATGGAAAGGTTGTTGACACAGAAATCACTACTACTGGCTTCCGCTCTTTTCGTTTTGATGCAAAGACAGGCTTTTGGCTGAATGGGAAAAACTTTAAGTTGAATGGTGTGTGCGAACATCACGACTTAGGTTGTCTTGGTGCCGCTTTTAATGAAGACGCTATGCGTCGGAAGTTGATAAAGCTAAAAGAAATGGGTGTCAATGCATTACGTTGTAGCCACAATCCTCCCGCTCCTGAGCTCCTCAATCTTTGTGATACTATGGGGCTTGTGGTTATGGACGAAAGTTTTGACATGTGGCGCCGTAAGAAGACGAAAAACGACTATGCCCGTTTCTTTGACGAGTGGCATGAGCGTGACTTGTCTGACCTTGTTTTGCGTGATCGCAACCATCCTTCCATCATCTTGTGGAGTATTGGAAATGAGGTTCTCGAACAATGGTCGTCTGCCGATGCCGATGAGCTCACATTAGAGCAGGCTAATCTCATATTGAATGCAGGTCACGATGCTTCTACATTGGCTCATGGCAAGGAATTGTCTCCCAATTCTCTGTTAACGATCCACTTGGCCGATATTATTAAAAAGTATGACAAGACACGTCCCATAACAGCGGGCTGTAATGAACCAGATCCTAATAACCATTTGTTTAAGAGTGGTGCAATCGATGTGATAGGTTTCAATTATCATCATCAGTGGGTGAAAGACGTACCTAAGAATTTCCCCAACAAACCGTTTATTTTCTCCGAGAGCGTTTCTGCTTTGCAAACGCGCGGTTTCTATATGATGCCTTCCGATTCTATCTATGTAGCTCCAGTAGAATGGTGGAAACCTTATACCGACCCTTCGTTCATGTGCTCATCCTACGACAATATGCATGCTCCTTGGAGTTCCACCCATGAACAGACATGGGATGTGGTTAAGCATACCCCTTATGTGGGTGGCCAGTTTATATGGACAGGCTTCGATTATATAGGTGAACCCACTCCTTATGGTTTCCCGGCAAGAAGCAGTTATTTCGGCATAATCGACTTGGCAGGTTTCCCAAAAGACAGCTATTATTTATACCAAAGTGAATGGACCAACCGTAAGGTGCTTCATCTGTTTCCTCATTGGAATTGGATAGAAGGTCAGACCATTGACATGTGGTGCTATTATAATCAGGCTGATGAGGTGGAGTTGTTTGTCAATGGAAAGAGCCAGGGAGTTCGGCGTAAAGCGCATTACGGTGAGGCATTGCCTGATGCAACAGAGTATCATGTGATGTGGCGTGTTAAATACGAACCGGGAGAAGTGCGTGTTGTTGCTCGTAAGAACGGTAAACAAGTTGGTGAGGAGACGATACGAACTGCAGGAGCTCCTGACCATTTGCGCCTTTCTTTAGATTATCAAGGAAAAACCACAACGTTTGTCAATGTAGAAGTCGTAGACAAGGATGGAAACCTTTGCCCTAATGCAGAAAACCAAGTCTTCTTCAGTTTGGACGGCAAAGCAGAAATCCTTGGAGTAGACAATGGAAGTCCGTTCTCGATGGAGCGGTTTAAGGACAACAAACGGAAGGCGTTCTTTGGGAAATGTTTGGTTGTTGTTAAAGGAAAAGGTGTCTTGACAGCAAAAGCCGTAGACTTGAAATCAACCTCTATTTCTTTTTAAGGGTGTATAACGTTTTATTTAATCATCTAATATTATGAGAAAAATAGTTTTGTCACTTTGTGCTTTGTGTGGGTTGATGCAGCCCATGCAGGCACAAATCCAAACAAATGCCGGTGTAGAGTATTTGCAAAACAATGCTCGTGATATGTCTACCGACTTTAGTGATATGGCCAATACCTACTTTCTTGCGGACAGTATCACACAGTTTAGTACGGATAAGGGAGAAGGTAAAGTCAACTGGAAGCGTTATCGTCTCGCTCCAAGACAGGCTTTCAACCTCAATGGCTATTGGCCTGTGCGTCAGCATATGCTTGATTTCCCAGACACCCAGTATGACAATGACCCGAATTTGTCCATTAAGGTTCAGCCGATAGACGAGCGAACCTTGCGCGTAACTATGCTGACTACTTCGGTTGAACCCAATAATGAAGATGCAACCAACCCCATGTTCTCTCCAGAGTTCCTACAGAAAGTTCCTTCTACTGAGGGCTGGGCCATAACAGAGGGGAAAAACGTCATTTGTTATAAGAGCAAAGAGGGTACTTTTGAAATTCAGAAATATCCATTCCGCTTGATACTTAAGGACAAAAATGGCAGAGTCTTGACCCAAACACGTCATATCGTTGATGACGACTCTACGCAGGTAAAGTTGCTTCCGTTTTGTTTTATCAAGCGAGGCTCAGACAATTCCAGAAGCATAGACCCTGTATTCTTGTTGTCGCCAGGAGAACGCCTGTATGGTTGTGGAGAAAGTTTTACGTCACTAAACAAGGTGGGACAGAAGGTCCACTTGTACGTTACCGACCCTCAAGGTCCGGAAACAGACGGTATGTATAAGCCAGTTCCTTTCTATTTCTCTAACCGTGGCTATGGTATCTTCATGAATACCAGTGCTCCAGCAACATGTGATTTTGGCGCATCCTACATCGGAGCGCAGCGTTTGTTTCTTGGAGACGAGACAATGGACTTCTTTTTGTTCTTTGGAGAACCTAAAGATATCCTTGACGAATATACCAATGTAACGGGTAAGAGCCCGATGTTGCCCCTTTGGACTTTTGGAACGTGGATGAGTAGAATCTCCTATTTCTCTCAGAAGGAAGGGTTGGAGATTGCCAAGCAGTTACGTGCACACAAAATACCGTCCGATGTTATTCATTTTGATACTGGTTGGTTTGGAGTAGATTGGCAGTGTGATTATGCTTTTGCCAAGGACCGTTTTCCTGATCCTGTGGGGATGTTGCGACAGTTGAAGAAGGATGGTTTCCATACTTGCCTGTGGCAATTGCCCTATTTTACACCAAAAAACAAGTATTTCCAAGAATTAGTGGCTGGTCAGATGCAGGTCAAGAATGCTCGTGGAGGTATGCCTTATGAAGATGCCGTGCTCGACTTGAGCAATCCTCAGACGGTGAATTGGTATCAGTCAAAGATAGCCGGACTGATAAAGCAAGGTGTTTCTGCCATTAAATGCGATTTTGGCGAGGCTGCTCCTTTTAACGGACTCTACGCTTCAGGAAAGACAGGCTTTTATGAACACAACCTTTATCCGTTGCGTTACAACAAAGCTTTATGGGAAGCCGTCCGCGATAACAGTGGCGAAGGAGTCATTTGGGCACGCTCTGCTTGGGCGGGATCTCAGCGCTATCCACTTCATTGGGGTGGTGATGCTGCAACAAACGAACAGGGCAACCCTGGCATGATGGGCGATTTGCGTGGAGGTCTGAGCTTCGGCTTGAGCGGTTTTTCGTTTTGGAGTCACGACATGGGCGGCTTTGTAACACAGAGTCCAGACGACTTATACCGCCGTTGGTTGCCTTTTGGCTTTCTTAGCAGTCATACTCGAGCCCATGGAGCTCCTCCAACAGAGCCATGGCTGATAAGCGAGGACTTTACTAATGCTTTCCGTGACTGTGCTGAACTGAAGTATGAACTGATGCCTTATGTCTATTCTCAAGCTAAATTGTGTACTGAGAAAGGCTTGCCTATGGTGCGTGCCATGTTTGTGGAGTTTCCCCATGATGCCGGTTCCTGGTATTGTGAAGATCAATATATGTATGGAAGCCAACTGCTTGTAGCCCCCTTGCTGGAACAAGGAGATAGCCGTACTGTATATTTGCCAGCGGGAAAATGGATAGATTATCAAACAGGGAAAGTGTATGACCATGGTTATCAAACCATTTCTGTGCCAACCAAAGAGAATACCCTAAATGGTCGTCATCCCATACCCTGTGTTATTCTTGTCCGTGACGGTAGCTTATTGCCTACTGTGCCGGTTGCACAAAGTACAGATAAGATAAAGTGGAATGAAATAAGCTGGACCCCTTATAAAGTGGATGCCACATCTTGTGTGGGCTATCTTTTCAAACCTGGTGACAGCAAGGTCACAATAGTCACCCGATAAGTACGGTGCCACTTGTAGACATACAAATATTTTATCTTAGATAAATTGTCAAAACAAAAGAGGAGGTTGTTTAAGCAACCTCCTCTTTTGTTTATTTTCCTTCTTGTTCTTCCTTCATGTCAAGGAATTGTCGTTGATGGTCGTAGAACTCATATTGTAAGAATCCCAACTTCTGGGAGGGTACAATATGTACTCCTAAACCATATTTCATCTGCCATTTACGTTTTAGGCTGACGAGTCCCTTGTTGATGTAAGCAGCAACATAGGGATGGACATGAAGATAGAACTGTTTGACGCCAATCTTGTTGACAAGTTGATCAATTTTGCGTTCTAACTGATCGGTAAACAAGATACTTGACTTTATTTTTCCAGTTCCAAAGCAAGTTGGGCAAGACTCTTCCACGTTGACGTCCATTACAGGGCGTACGCGCTGACGCGTAATTTGCATTAGGCCAAATTTGCTTAGCGGAAGGATGTTGTGCCTAGCACGGTCTTTTTGCATGTCTTTACACATTCGTTCGTAAAGCAGTTGTCGATCTTCGGCTAAGTTCATGTCGATGAAGTCGACAACAATAATGCCCCCCATGTCTCGTAGGCGCAGTTGCCGGGCTAATTCGTCGGCAGCGCCAAGGTTTGTGTCAAGGGCATTCTGTTCCTGTCCTTTTTCTTTTGTCCGGTTTCCGCTATTTACGTCCACCACGTGCATGGCTTCAGTATGCTCAATAATAAGGTAGCAACCATGTCCGTAGTTGACAGTTTTACCGAAACTCGACTTGATTTGTTTGGTAACGTCAAAGTTGTCAAAGATGGGAACTTTCCCTTCATACAACTTTACGATGTTTTTTTTCTCTGGAGCAATAAGTGATACGTAGTGACGAACGGCTTCACAAATCTCTTCATCGTTTACATAAATGTTTTCGTAGGTGGGGTTGAAGAGGTCACGAAGCATTGCCACAGCTCTTCCAGTTTCCTCAAAGACAAGCTGAGGACGTTGTTGGGTTTTCTGAACTTTTGTGATGGTATCGTTCCAGCGTTTTAACAGAATTTTCATTTCTGCGTCCAGCTCGGCTACACGCTTTCCTTCTGCTACTGTTCTGACAATCACTCCGAAGTTCTTTGGACATATGCTTTGAATGAGCTGCTTGAGTCTTGCGCGTTCTGCTCCGCTCTTGATTTTAGAAGAAACGTTTACTTTATCCCCGAAAGGAATGAGCACCAAATATCGTCCTGCAAAAGATATTTCTCCGGTAAGGCGTGGCCCTTTGGTCGAAATGGGCTCCTTTACAATTTGCACAAGAACTTCTTGCCCTACAGAAAGCGTGTTTTGGACACTTCCATCTTTCTTTAAATCGGGTAGGTGACTTGCCTTGGTAATGGGATAAAGGCGTTTTCTGTCGCTTTGAACTTGTTTTAAGTATTTCTCGTAGGAACTGAACTGGTTTCCTAAGTCAAGATAATGAAGAAAGGCGTCGCGCTCATAACCGACATCTACAAAACACGCATTGAGGCCAGGCATAAGTTTCTTGACCTTTGCGATGTAGATGTTACCAACAGCAAAACTGGCTTCTCTTGACTCGTTTTGGTATTCTACCAGGCGCTTGTCTTCAAGAAGCGCAATAGAAATTTCTTTCTGTTGGGCATCAATGATAATTTCGCTTGTCATTTCTTGTTATCTGTTTAAAACTAAAAAAATGGAGCTTGTCTTCGCGTTCCAAAAAGAGGAACCGTGCGATGACACGCCCCATAATCTTTTAGGCTAAGAGCTTAAACCCTTGTAGTGGGGCTTACTTGCTCTTATGTCTGTTCTTTCTTAATCTTTTTTTACGCTTGTGCGTAGCCATCTTGTGTCCCTTTTTCTTTCTTCCGTTTGGCATAGCTGTAATTTTTTAAAATGTTATTGTTTATGTTTTAATGATTCTTTTTGAAAGAGAACAATGCTCTCATCTTATTTCTTCATTTCCTCAACAAACGTTTTGGCAGGTTTGAATGCAGGAAAATCGTGTGCAGGAATGCTAATTGTGGTATTTTTTGAGATATTACGGGCAGTCTTTTCAGCGCGGTGCTTTACGATAAAACTACCAAAACCACGCAAGTACACGTTCTCTTTGTTGTCTAAAAGACTGCTTTTGATAGCTTCCATAAATGATTCCACTACTACTGCAACGTCTTTTTTTGCGATACCGGTACTTTCGGTAATACCGTTAATGATATCTGCTTTAGTCATTTCTTATACTTTAAATGCGTTATGTATTGTTGTCTTCCTTTTTCTAACGGATTGCAAAATTACTAATTATCAGTGAAATAGAAAAATTTATTTTGCTTTTTTTGCACAAATGCTCTTTTGCTATAGAATGCAGTTCGTTTTGTGTTTTCTTTTTCTTATCTTTGCAGGAAACATAAGTATGCATGAAAACGGCAATAGGAATAGATGTTGGTATTAGCACAACTAAAATAGTGGGTATTCGTGACGGTAAGGTGGTTTCTCCTTTACGTATAAAAGCAACGGATCCCATCACTTCGCTTTATGGAGCTTTTGGGAAATATTTATATGACAATAAGATAGAATTGCAGGATGTTGAACGGGTGATGCTGACGGGTGTGGGCGCAGCCTATATTGACAAGCCTGTCTATGGCTTACCAACCGAGAAGGCAGAGGAGTTTATAGCTGATGGCCTTGGTGCGCAGTTTGAAAGCCATCTCCAGCGTATGATTGTAGTATCTATGGGTACGGGAACTTCGTTGGTGGCTTGTGATGGTCATGATATTCGTCACATAGGTGGTATTGGTATCGGTGGCGGCACGCTAAGCGGCTTGTCCCGTTTGCTATTGAAGACAGATGACGTACGGCAGATTTCGGCTTTGGCCTTGCAGGGCGACGTCAGTAACATCAATTTGCTCATTGGCGACATCAGTGCCCATCCGTTGCCGGGGCTACCCATGGATGCCACAGCATCGCTATTTGCCAACGCACAGGCCAACGCCAGTCGCGAGGATGTGGCTCTGGGGTTGATATGTATGGTCTTGCAGGCTATAGGTTCGGCTTCCGTATTGAGTGCGTTAAATAGTGAAATCAAGGATTTTGTGATGATAGGCAACCTCACGTTGCTCCCACAGTGTAAGTTCCTTTTCCCAGCAATGGAAAAACTTTATGGCGTCCACTTCATAATTCCAAAGTATAGTGAGTTTTGTACAGCAATAGGGGCTGCACTTTCTTATACGCAAAACAAAAAATGAAACGATATTTGGTAGTAGGAGTTTTGGGCGGTTTGTTGATGTTGCCATTGCTCGTCAACAAGATGGCAGCCATTTGCTTAACTACAACCGACAATGGACTTTTGCCAGTCGGCGTCCAATCTTTGGTGAGTGACATACTCAAAGAGTGGCGGGCTGGTAGCATTGTGTCCCGAAAAGAGGTTTTGGAATATGGTCTTGACAGTTGTTTTTGCGCAATGCCTATTCCTGCGAATGTGTTTAGGCGCATGAAAGGCCGTTCCTATAAAAACGATTGTACAGTTCGCTTGTCAGATTTGCGCTATGTCCGTCTCCTCCATTACGACTTCAAAGGACAGGTGAAGTTGGGTGAACTTATCTGCAACAAGTCTGTCAGTGATGACCTTGTGGAAATATTCAGAGAACTGTTTGAACATCATTATCCAATAGAAAGTGTTTTACTGGTTGACAATTTTGAGGCGAATGATGAAATGTCTATGCGTGCAAACAACAGTAGTTGTTTCAATTACAGGGTTGTAAAAGGTTCCAGCAAGTTGTCGTTACACAGTCAGGGCAGGGCAATAGATATTAATCCGCTTTATAATCCCTGTGTGCGTTTGCGTACACATACCGTTCAGCCAGCTACAGGAAGACGTTATGCAAACAGGAAAGATAATTTTCCCTATAAGATTTCTCCCTCGGACATCTGTTATCAACTGTTTGTCAAGCATGGCTTTCGATGGGGTGGCAATTGGAAAACAATCAAAGACTACCAACATTTTGAACGATGATCATGTTTGTTGTGTAACTTGCAGATTATCAATAAGTTATATACGGGCGTCTAAAACCGGCAGTTTTAGCTCCTAAAACAGTGCTTTTTACATGCTAAAACCGGCCTTTTCAGAAGCCGATGGAGCCGGTATCGAAATGAAAGAAGTGCCAAACACATTTATCGGAGGTCTCTGATACGAATACGAGCCCCCAATCCTTGAAGAGCTTTTCTCATTTTTGCCGTGTCAGTTTTGTTGAAGTGATAAGGATAAACCACTTTGGGACGGATGGTCTTCACGGCTTCCCTGAGTTGGCTAAGTGGCATGGTGGTGCGGCTGCAAGGTAGAAAGGCGATGTCTATGTTTTTGAGGTTGGCCATTTCGGGAATGTATTCTGTGTCACCTGCGATATAGATTCTAAAACCATCAAAGTTGAGAATATAGCCATTGTCTCTTCCTTTGGGATGAGTCTGCCTGTATTTGCGGGTGATGTTGTAGGCTGGTACAGCTTCAATTGAACATTTGTTGCCGATGTCCATCACCATATTGTTTTCCATAACGTTGCCTTTTCTCAAATTAAACCAAATGTTTTTTGGTATGATGAGTTCTGAATATTGTCCCATCAGTACATGACAAGCATATGGATCGTAGTGGTCGCCGTGGATGTGGGTCACTAAGATGAAGTCGGCTTTAGGCTTGTCAAGATATTCCACAATGGGTTTTACGTTGCTGCATACGGGATCTATTTCAAATTCCCTCCCGTCGTAATTGATTTGAAGGCTGGCGTGCTTGATGGGAGTAATTGCCACTTTTTTCCCTTTGGGCGTTGTATAGATGTCTGCCCCGTTTTGTGTAGCGTTCTCGCATCCTTCAAGACAAAACGCCAAAATCAGTAAAAGCCAAGGGAAAAACTTTTTCATTTTGACAAGTGTTAATGCTTTTTGTCTTTGCTGTGCTGTTTCATAAACTCTTCTTTCACGCGGTTTTTAGCGCGGCCTATTGGGAGAAACTGCCGTAAGTAGAATTTCAGTAGATAATAGACGAAGAACAATATTGCAACAATGGCCAGCTGAATGAACAAAGAAAGTATTTCGCCAGTCAAGTGGAGAGACTGTACATATTGCTGGCTGATAACGATTATTACCCCAATAACAACGTAGTCAATCCACCGGTTCTTTCTCTCTTGCTCTGCCAAACGTTGGTATTCTTTGTCTTTACTAAGCAAGTCTGCAGATTGCTGTTTCCATAGTTCTTCTAAAGAATTTCTTTCCATATCTGCAAATATACGCTTATTTTGCATATGAACCAATATTTTCTGGCTTAAATTCGTTGCTCAATCCTCCCACATCAAATCGGCCATAATAGCATCACTGATGTATATGCCATTGCGGGTAAGTCGTAGGTGGTTGTCTCGAAATTGTAGCAAGCCTGTTGAAAGGTATTGCTCGGCTTGTTTGAGTAAGTATAGTTTATGACGTTTGTCCATGTTTTCAATGTTAATGCCTTCACAGGTACGGAGGGCTGTAACGATGGTGTCGTCGTAACGGGTGTTGGGATCGATAGCTTCTTCTTCATAAGGAAGGTCCCTGTTGCTGATAGAAAGAATGTATTTTGATAGATTGGAAACGTTCCAACGCCTATAGGAAGTGTTGAAAGAATGGGCGGCGGCTCCTATACCTATATATGGTGTCCCGTTCCAATAGTTGCTGTTGTGTATGCTACGAAACCCTTTTTTTGCAAAGTTGCTGATTTCATAATGCTCAAATCCGGCATTTGTCAGTTCATCCATCAGTAAGTCGAACATGCAACGATAGAGTTCCTCGTCGGTTTCGCTGACTTTTCCTTGTTTTAAAAGTTGAAAAAGAGGAGTTCCTTCTTCATACATCAGACTGTAGGCCGAAATGTGTTCTACATCGAGTTGAAGAGCATGGTCGATGTCGTAATGCCATTCGGAAAGTGTCTCGTTGGGGAAGCCAAACATAAGGTCAATACTGATGTTATGAATCCCTGCTTGGCGCAACCGCTGAACGGCCAAACCAACTTCATCTGCATTATGACGCCGATGCAGAAAACGTAATCGGTCGTTACTGAAAGTTTGAACACCCATGCTTATTCGGTTGACAGGCAACAATTGAAGTGTATTGCAAAAGTCATCGGTAACATCATCGGGATTGCATTCCATGGTGATTTCCAAAGCATTTCGGTGTGACAATTCTCCGTCAAAATAGTCCTTGGAAATGGCTTGAAATAGCTGATTTAGCTCTTCCCGGCTTAACAAAGAAGGAGTTCCTCCACCCAAATAAACCGTGTGGACTGGCTGACGGAGTTCGTGCCGGCGGAGAGATAATTCGCAGCAAAGGGCTTTGACGTATGCAGACTTTTGCGAAACCGAAGTGGAAGAGAAGAAGCCGCAATATATACAACGGCTTCTGCAGAAAGGTATGTGTATGTATAAACCTGACATATATGTATGCAAAAGTACTAATAAGTTATAAAAGATAGTGGCTTTTGTGAGGAATGTTTTGGCGTTCTCGGTAAAAATAGCTAACTTAGTCGGCAAATCTAGCGAACCGGACACGGTTTGCCGACTATGAAAGAAAACCATTATTACTAACAACTTAAATCTATTTGGATATGAGAGTATATCAGACTAACGAGATCAAGAATATTGCATTGCTTGGCAGTGCGGGTAGCGGCAAGACCACTCTTGCCGAAAGTATGCTCTTTGGTAGCGGTATCATCAAGCGTAGGGGAACGGTAGCTGGAAAGAATACGGTGAGCGATTATTTCCCCGTTGAGCAAGAATATGGCTACTCTGTGTTCCCTACAGTTTTCCATGTGGAATGGAATAATAAAAAACTAAACATCATCGATTGTCCTGGTTCTGACGACTTTATAGGAGGAGCAATTACTGCACTCAACGTTACGGATGAGGCTGTTATCCTTATTAATGGTCAATATGGTCCGGAAGTGGGAACTCAAAATAATTTCAGATATACCGAAAAACTAAAAAAACCCGTTATTTTCTTAGTTAACCAATTGGATAGTGACAAGTGCGACTTTGACAATATCATCAACTCAATGCATGAAATTTATGGTTCAAAGTGTGTTCAGATACAGTATCCAGTCAAGACAGGACCTGAGTTTAACGAGATAATAGATGTCTTGTTAATGAAAAAATACACCTGGAAACCAGAAGGTGGTATGCCTATTATCGAAGAAATTCCAGAGGAAGAAAAGGAAAAGGCTCTTGAACTGCATAAAATATTGGTGGAAGCAGCTGCCGAAAACGATGAATCGTTAATGGAAAAATTCTTTGAAAGCGAAACGCTTACAGAGGATGAGATGCGCGAAGGTATTCGTAAAGGCTTGGTAACCCGTAGCATATTCCCCGTGTTCTGTGTCTGTGCAGGGCAAGACAAAGGTGTGCGTAGGTTAATGGAATTCTTGGGGAATGTTGTACCCTTTGTCAGCGAAATGCCTAAAATTCATAACACAAGAGGTGAGGAAGTGGCTCCTGATAGCAACGGTCCCGAGTCGGTCTATTTCTTTAAGACAGGTATGGAACCACATATCGGTGAGGTGTCCTACTTTAAAGTGATGAGCGGATGCATTAAGCCCGGAGACGATTTGGCCAATGCCGATCGAGGCTCTAAAGAGCGCATAGGTCAAATTTATGCTTGTGCCGGAGCCAATCGTGTGCCAGTAGATTGTTTAAATGCTGGAGATATAGGTTGTACGGTGAAGCTGAAGGATGTGAAAACTGGTAATACCTTGAATTCAAAGGATGTTGACCAACGCTTTGACTTCATTAAATATCCCAATTCCAAATACTCGCGTGCCATCAAGGCTGTGAATGAGGGCGAAACGGAAAAGCTGATGGCGGCCTTGCTGAAGATGCGGCAAGAAGACCCGACGTGGGTTGTTGAGCAATCGAAAGAATTACGGCAAGTGATAGTTCACGGACAGGGAGAGTTCCATTTGCGTACGTTGAAGTGGCGTTTGGAAAACAACGAAAAGATTCAAGTGAAGTTTGAAGAGCCACGCATCCCATATCGTGAAACCATCACCAAGATGGCACGTGCAGAATATCGACACAAGAAACAATCGGGTGGCGCAGGACAGTTTGGAGAGGTACACCTAATTGTAGAGCCGTATGCAGAAGGTATGCCTGACCCTACTACTTATAAGTTTAATGGACAAGAGTTTAAGATGAATATCAAGAGCCGCGAAGAAGTTAAATTGGAGTGGGGCGGAAAACTTGTCTTCTTGAATTCTGTTGTAGGTGGTGCCATAGATGCTCGGTTCATGCCGGCCATCCTTAAAGGCATTATGGACTGTATGGAGCATGGGCCTCTTACGGGTAGCTATGCAAGAGATGTGCGCGTGATAGTTTATGATGGGAAGATGCATCCCGTAGACTCTAACGAATTGTCGTTTATGCTTGCAGCTCGCCATGCTTTCAGCGATGCATTCAAGAACGCAGGTCCTAAGATTTTGGAACCCATTTACGATTTGGAGGTTTATGTTCCCTCCGACTATATGGGTGACGTAATGAGCGATTTGCAAGGAAGACGTGCTATGATTATGGGTATGGACAGTGAAGCTGGCTATCAGAAATTACAGGCTAAGATTCCATTGAAAGAGTTGTCCAACTATAGTATTTCGTTGAGTAGCTTAACAGGTGGTAGAGCTTCTTTCACAACCAAGTTTGCAAGCTATGAACTTGTTCCCAATGATGTTCAGCAAAAACTGATTGCTGAACACGAAGCTGAGCAAAAGGACTTGGACGATTAAACGGGTTAACAAGTTAATATTTTTGTGGATAAGTCGTCAGGAGATGGGTGCTTGCCCACTCGTGGCGACTTGTTCTTATATAGATATGTTATCGAATGATTCTGTAGAGCGTTGTTCTATAGTTGCAAATATGCAATTATAAAAAACAATAAAGTTAAAATAGTCAAATTTGCAGCTAAAAATTAACATATAGTTGTTAATGAATTAAGAATTAAAGGTATATTTGCAGCATGAAGAAGAAAACGATTTGGACTATTTCTATCATAATGGGGTTGTCTTTCCTTGCTTTGCTTTTCCTTCAGCTTAACTATATAGAGGAGATGGCTGAAATGAAAAGGGAGCAGTTTGATGAGTCTGTTAACAGAGCACTATATCAGGCTTCACGCAATATGGAGCTAAATGAGACCCTTCGATATCTGGAAAAGGACGTCAACGAAACAGAACGCCATTCGGTTTCAAAAGACTCGGTATCAAGGGACAGTAAAGGAAATGTGTCTCAAACTCATCAATATTCGGTGGCAGATAAGAATGGAAATGTTTATTCCTCATTTGAAATGAAAACATTTTCCAATAGTCCCGCCCAAACTCCCAAGGCGATGATCTTGCGTAATGATAGCGGAACAATCAATGCTGCAAAGCGTTCGATGCAGGAAATTGTCCATAATCGTTATGTCTATCAGAAAGCCTTGCTGGAAGAAGTTGTCTATAACATCTTGTATTCTGCTTCGGATAAACCGTTGAAAGAACGGATCAACTTTAAGTTGTTGGACCAGGACCTAAAGGCGGAAATGATGAATAATGGGATAAATATTCCTTATCATTTTATGGTAACTACACAGGACGGAAGAGAAGTATACAGATGTTCGGACTGGAATCAAGGCGAATTTGATCCAGATGATGTTGAAGCCAATTCTTTCTCGCAAGTTCTTTTCCGTAATGACCCGCAATCGAAGATGGGAATAGTAAAGGTATATTTCCCTGAAATGAACAGTTATATTTTTTCGAGTGTCCGTTTTATGATACCTTCCATCATTTTTACGATGGTTCTGCTATTGACGTTTGTCTTTACGATTGTTGTTGTATTCCGTCAGAAACGCTATTCGGAAATAAAGAACGACTTTATAAACAATATGACGCATGAACTGAAAACGCCTATTGCAAGTATTTCTTTGGCAGCGCAAATGATGAACGATAAAGGATTGACAAAGAGTCCTCAGATGATTTCCCATTTGGCTGGCGTTGTTGCAGACGAGTCGAAACGCTTGAGGTTCTTAGTGGAAAAGGTGTTGCAGATGTCTATGTTTGATCGAAAGAAAGCTGTTTTCAAGAAAAAACGATTAGACTTGAACGAAATGATAGAAAACATAGCAAATAGTTTTACCTTGCGTGTGGAACATACAGGAGGAAAAGTCTATACAGAAATAGAAGCGGTAGATTCAACGATTTATGTGGATGAAGTCCATTTTCAAAACTGCATTTTCAACCTTATGGATAATGCGGTAAAGTATGCCAAGGAAGATGCTCCCCTTAATGTTTACCTTCGCACGTGGAATACGGACGACCATCTCTATCTAAGTATACGTGATACGGGTAGGGGAATAAAGCGCGAAAATCTTAAAAAGATATTCGAAAAGTTTTATAGAGTACACACGGGTAATCGCCATGACGTAAAAGGTTTTGGCTTAGGACTTGCCTATGTGAAAAAGATCGTAGACCTACATGACGGCGAAATCAAGGTGGAAAGTGAATATGGTAAAGGTACTAAATTCACCATAAAGTTGCCGGTGATGAAAGATGACGAATAGCAGAGAATGAAAAATAAAATGTAAAACAATTAAAATAGTAAGTATTATGGATGAAACGCTAAAGATTCTGTTGTGTGAAGACGACGAAAATCTCGGAATGTTGCTTCGCGAGTATTTACAGGCAAAAGGATATCAAGCTGAACTTTGCCCTGATGGAGAGGCTGGCTACCGTGCTTTTTTGAAGAGCAAGTTTGATATTTGTGTGTTGGATGTGATGATGCCTAAAAAGGATGGGTTTACGCTTGCGCAAGAGATACGTCAAGCAAATGCTGAAATGCCTATCATTTTCTTGACAGCTAAGACACTGAAAGAGGATATTCTGGAAGGTTTCAAAATAGGAGCTGACGACTATATAACAAAGCCATTCTCGATGGAGGAACTTGTTCTCCGTATTGAAGCTATTTTACGTCGTGTACGCGGAAAGAAAAACAAAGAGTCGACCCTTTATCATATAGGCCGTTTTACTTTTGATACACAAAAGCAATTGCTTTCAATCGGTGACAAACAGACTAAATTGACTACCAAAGAGAATGAGTTGTTGGCTTTACTTTGTTCGCATGCAAACGAAATATTGCAACGCGATTATGCCCTGAAAACCATTTGGATAGATGACAATTATTTTAATGCACGCTCAATGGACGTTTACATTACAAAGCTACGTAAGCATTTAAAAGATGATGATCAGATAGAAATCATCAACATCCATGGTAAGGGATATAAACTGATAGTACCGGAGGAAGATTAGTATTTATTGGTGTGTTTGGTTATCATGACATGAGTGATCACACCACCAACAACGAGCAATAGCGCTATTATCATGACGCTATTGCTCGTTGTCCATTTAAAAAGGAAGGCTAAAAGGTAAAGGAGTATCCCTAAACCAACTTCCATAAGCCCAATATAACGAACAATACGTTTCATTTTCAAAGGCAAAAATAGGAAAAAAGTATTGGAATTAGGACGAATATTCCATTCTTTTTTGCCGAATATCAAAAAATAAGTTAAAAATAGCAGAAGCAAAAGTGACATAATCGGAACTTTTTGCCATGTCCAAAATTATTTGTAACTTTGCAGTCGCATTTGCGAAAGCAGGTGTAAAATAGTGATTTTTAAATAATAATTTTTATTTTAAGTAGTATGAATCAATACGAAACCGTTTTCATTTTGACTCCCGTTTTGTCTGATGATCAGATGAAGGAAACGGTCGCTAAATTCAAAACACTGCTCACCGATAATGGTGCAGAATTTTTGAATGAAGAGACCTGGGGTTTGAAGAAGTTGGCTTACAACATTCAGAAGAAATCGTCAGGTTTCTATGTTTTGTTTGAGTTTAAGGCTGAGCCTACAATTGTTAAAACTCTCGAGACAGGTTTCCGTCGCGATGAGAAAGTTTTACGTTACATGACTGTTAAGTTCGACAAGTATGCTGCTCAATATGCAGAAAAGCGTCGTAACAAGATGGCATCTAAAAATCAGGAGGCTTAATTTATGGCAGAGCAGAAATCAGAAATCCGTTATTTGAACGCACCTTCTATCGATACACGTAAGAAGAAATATTGTCGTTTCAAAAAGAGTGGTATTAAGTATATCGATTATAAGGATCCTGAGTTCTTGAAAAAATTCTTGAACGAACAAGGAAAAATCCTTCCCCGTCGTATTACAGGAACTTCTTTGAAGTATCAACGTCGTGTGGCACAGGCCGTTAAGCGTGCTCGTCAAATTGCACTGCTTCCTTATGTAACTGATTTGATGAAGTAATTAAAAGAGGAGGTAACACAATGGAAATTATACTGAAAGAAGATATTATCGGTCTTGGATACAAGAACGATATCGTAAATGTAAAAAGTGGTTATGGACGTAACTACTTAATCCCAACTGGTAAGGGCGTTATCGCTTCTGTTTCAGCCAAGAAGCAGTTGGCAGAAGATATGAAGCAACAAGCTCATAAACTTGCTGCACTCAAGGCTGCTGCTGAAGAGCGTGGAAAGAAACTTGAAGGGGTTGTTTTGGAAATTGCTGCTAAGGTGAGTGCGACTGGTCAGTTGTATGGTTCTGTTAATACAGCAACAGTTTCTGAAGAGCTTGCTAAGAAAGGTATCGAAGTTGATCGCAAGATTATTACTATGCACGATATCAAGAAGGTTGGCGAGTATGAAGCTCTCGTTCATTTCCATAAAGAGGTTGAGGTTAAGGTTCCTGTAGTTGTTGTTGCAGAAAACCAACCTGCCCCAAAAGCTGAAGAAGTAGCAGAAGCACCTAAAGCCGAAGAAGTTGAGGCTGAAGTTTCTGCAACAGAAGAAGAGGCACCTGCTGCTGAATAAGTTATACTGAAATAAGTAAGTAAATATATTTAAATTCCCCACAAAATCCATTACGATTTTGTGGGGAATTCTTTTTTGGTTAGTATTTAACTTAATAGATGTTGGCAAGATTGTGATGGCAATGGAAAGCTGGCGAAGTTATGGTTCCGAAGTCGTATCCTTTGCTTTTAAAATAGGATATGATATAAGGCAACGCTTCAACGGTAGTTCCTTTTCCTCCAGCATCGTGCATCAGCAAACATAGTCGTGGATGGTAGTCGTGACAGGCGTTTCTTACTAATGTGGCTACAGGTACGTGATTGCTTCTTGCATCCTCGCTATCAATATTCCAATCTATAAATTGATAGCCACGCCACATTACTTTTTTCATTAAAGTAGGCATAATGTTGTGCCCGAAACGTTTTTTTGAAACTTTATTCGAACTTCCTCCTGGGAACCGAATTAGTGGGGTGCGGTGGCCCGTGTACTTTTCTATGACTTGCTCAATCTTTTCTAAATCGTCAAAATAGGCTTTCTCACTTTTGTATATGTCAAAGTTGTGGGTGTATGAATGGGCTGCTATGGCGTTACCTTCTTTATATGCCTGTGTAATATATGGTAGGCATTGTGGCCATTGAGCCGTGATGAAGAATGTCGCATGAACATTGTTCTCACGTAGAATTTGTAGAATCTTTGGCGTGTTTACGGATGGACCATCGTCAAATGTGAGATAAATGATTTTGTGATTAGAATCGTAAACTTGTACGGGAATGTTTTTGGTTGTTGAATTGCCAGTGGTGTCAGAAACAATATATTTGACAATGTAGTCTCCAGGTTGTTGTGTGTTGACTTGAGAAGAGTCGATATGTAGTTTCACAACTTTACTGTTGTCAAACATTCTTAGATTTTTTCGATAGTCAGGATGTTCACCTACTTTTACCTCTATGGGAAGAGCATATACTGTAGGGGGAATAGTGTCACCTTTTGCTTTATCATTTATAGTTGTTGTGTTAAACCATTTGGTCAAAAATGATGTATAATGACACCGATTACTATAAACTAAAGCAACAACGATAAAGAGGATTAGGGTAAGTGTTATTGTGCTGAAAACAATAATTTTTGTTTTTTTCTGCATATTTTTATGCTTAATAAAAATATAGAATTTTGATTATTTGCTATGGTCAATTAATTTTTACTTATTTGTTTTGTAAAGTTAAGAATTGACATTCCGTTAGTGCTCAGATGTGAACGATTTGACGAAAGTGATTAATTTAGATATCCTAAGTATGATGGTAGTGTTTTTAAGCAAGGTGAGAAAATCCTAATATCTATTTTCTCACCTTGCCCTAATGGTTACAAATGTTATACTAAATATTGTGAACTGATACTTTGATTTTCAACAACTCTTCTGATTGTTTCTGCAAACATATCTGCAACAGACAACTGTTTTACCTTGTCGCATCTGTCAGTATAGGGAATGGAATTGGTGAATACGATTTCTTCCAAAGCACTTGCCTGTACACGATCGGACGCAGGACCGCTCATTACGCAGTGAGAGGCGCAGGCACGAACACTTTTGGCTCCTGCTTCTTTCATGATGTCGGCAGCTTTTGTGATAGTACCGGCCGTGTCGACCATGTCATCTATAATAACGACATTCTTGTCTTTGACGTCACCAATTATTTGCATGGAGGCAACTACATTGGCGCGTGCACGGGTTTTGTTGCATAAAACAAGTGGACAACCCAAATATTTCGCATAGGTGCTTGCACGTTTAGAGCCCCCAACGTCAGGTGAGGCAATCACCAAATCTTTAATGTGGAGACTTTGTAAATAAGGTAAGATGACACCGCTTGCATATAAGTGGTCTACAGGAACATCAAAGAAACCCTGAATTTGGTCAGCATGAAGATCCATAGTGATTAAACGGTCAATGCCAGCTGCACTCAGCATGTCTGCTACAAGCTTTGCTCCAATAGAAACTCGAGGCTTGTCCTTTCTGTCTTGACGAGCCCAACCAAAATATGGAATGACTGCAATGATGTGGCGAGCAGATGCTCGTTTTGCGGCATCAATCATCAATAAAAGCTCCATCAAGTTGTCTGAGTTCGGAAATGTGCTTTGTACCAAAAACACATCTCGTCCACGAATAGACTCTTCATAAGATACTGCGAATTCTCCGTCAGAGAATTTTGTTACCACCAAATTCCCTAAGGGACATCCTAAACTAGCGCAGATTTTCTCTGCAAGGTATCTCGTTTTTGTTCCCGAGAATACTAAAAAAGAGTTTTTTTCACTCATCTATTATTGATTTTTATATCTGTTGTTTTCTTTTATTTATTATCCAATGGCTTTTCGCAATCGTTTAAAGTGGTTTATCACCTCTTTATAATCTGCTTGTCGATGGATGTCAAATTTATTCCAAAGATCTCCGCAAATGACGACGCCTCCGAAACCAAGATCTTTAGCTTGGCGAAGGTTGTCCAAACATAGACCACCCAAAGCAAAAACCTTATGGTCGATTAATCCTTGTCTTGAAGCTTCTTGCAATTGTTCAAGAGAAAAGTTCGCTTTCTCGTCTTTAAACTCTATACAGTCAAATATGTTTTTAAGAAAGACATATTTGGATTGCTTTTTAAGACTCTTGAGTTGGGCTAAGTCAGTGCAGGTTCTCGAAATTTTGCCTTTATAATCTTGAGGATTGGGCTCTGATGGATTGTCAATGTGGATTGCGCCAAGATGATACTCGTCTTTTAAGTAATAGTGCTCGTGGACGGTAATCTTTTTGTGCATATCTTCTGGAAGCAACGACAAAAGGCGCTCCGAATACATGGGACTACTATTAGGCTTGAACAAGTGCAAGTCGTCCATTCCCTCTTCAAAGAGGGTTGTCAAAATTTTGTCTTCTTCCACAAAAAATGTGGATTTTGTCATGATGACAAGCTTCATTCCTGTTTTTTCTTTTCGTTTGCAAAAGTATGAAAATCCAACGAATTAACCAATTATAAATCTTGGATTTTTCTTAACTATTGACTTGATGTCAAAAAAATATTGTAAGTTTGCATTTATGGAAAAAGACAAGCAAATATATCAATCGATACATCGGCCAACTTACGTATTGGACGAAACTAAGTTAAGAAACAATCTCTCGTTAATAAAGACGGTGGCTGAGACTGCAAATGTAGAGGTTATTTTGGCATTCAAAGCTTATGCGCTGTGGAAAACGTTCCCGATTTTTAGAGAATATATTAATGCTACAACCGCAAGTTCACTTTATGAAGCGAAGTTGGCCATGGAGGAATTCCATAACCCTGCTCATACTTATTCTCCTGCTTATACCGATGAGGAAATAGTGGAAATATCGAAATGTTCTTCCCATTTGACGTTTAATTCGTGGTCACAGTATACTCGTCTGTCTTTAATCGCACGTAAAGCTAATCCTTCATTAAGTTTAGGGTTGAGGATAAATCCCGAGTATTCAGAGGTGAAAACCTTGTTGTACAACCCTTGCGCACCTGGTGGACGATTTGGAATATTGTCCGATCAATTACCAGATCGGTTACCCGAAGATATTGATGGATTTCATTGTCATACATTATGTGAGAGTGGTGCGGAAGTTTTTGAAAGAACGTTAGCCCATATCGAAAAACGGTTTTCAAGATGGTTTGCGCAATTGAAATGGATAAATTTTGGTGGAGGGCACCTTATGACGGACACTAATTATAACATTCCATTATTAATAGACACACTTAAAGCTTTCCAATCAAGATATCCGAACTTGAAAATTATCCTTGAACCTGGTAGCGCTTTCGCATGGCATACTGGTGACTTGGTAGCTCAAGTTGTAGATATTGTCGAAAATAAAGGTATAAAAACGGCTATTTTAAACGTTAGCTTTACATGTCATATGCCGGATTGTCTAGAAATGCCTTATATGCCTAATGTAGTAGGGGCAACTGTTGTAGAAAGTGATTCAATTGGACAAAATGTATATAGGCTTGGGGGGTGCTCTTGTTTGAGTGGAGATTTTTTAAGTAGTTGGGCGTTTGATCATGAATTGTCTATAGGTGAAAATATCGTTTTTGAGGATATGCTTCATTATACCACCGTCAAAACAAATATGTTTAATGGAATATCTCATCCATCAATAGCATTACTAAAAAGTGACGGGAAAAGAACCATTCTTCGCAACTATCAATATGCCGATTATAAACAAAGAATGGATTAATATATAATATATAAGGTGTATAGAAGTTGTTGCATGTTAACAAATATTAATTGACTAACTTTTCTCTTATAAGATCTTGGCTATGTAAATAGAAAACGTTACCTTTGCACTCGCATTTAGAGAAATGCACTTTCGTAAGAAAGTTAATGCGGCAATAGCTCAGTTGGTAGAGCGCGACCTTGCCAAGGTCGAGGTCGCGGGTTCGAGCCCCGTTTGCCGCTCATAATTTTGAACAATGTAAAAAGAATTTGATATTCTTTGCGCCCAGGTGGCGGAATTGGTAGACGCGCACGTTTCAGGTGCGTGTGTTTCACGACGTGCAGGTTCGAGTCCTGTTCTGGGCACTTTATTGTTTAAAAGAATTTATTATGTATGGAGAGGTGGCGGAATTGGTAGACGCGCTACTTTGAGGGGGTAGTGAAAATTGTTTCGTGGGAGTTCGAGTCTCCTCCTCTTCACACATTTGTAAGATGGTTTTGTTTTTTATGCGGCAATAGCTCAGTTGGTAGAGCGCGACCTTGCCAAGGTCGAGGTCGCGGGTTCGAGCCCCGTTTGCCGCTCTTTTTAAGAAAGCATCAAACGAATCAATGAACTTATATTTAAGATATTTTGATAATGAAGCATTAGTACACAATGCTGAAGAAGCTTTGGATTTTCTTTCGTCACTTCCTGATATTGAAATGGATGAAGAGTTGGCTGAAGATATTCGCAGTTATGTAGCTAGTGATGTTTATTTTCCTAAGCGTTATAAAGTAAGGCCTCGTGTTTATTTTATAATTATAAAAACCGAGGCGGAGACAATGCAAGATTTTAAAGATAAGAAAGCATTACATGCAGTAGGTACAGCTGCAAATAAAAAAGAAAATAATCCTGTTTTACTCCATTTGAATGAAGAACAGGCTGGATGGTACGAGGGAACATTAGATTTTAAGAGGGTTGTCCTTATTCCGGCAACTGGGAAGTATGAGTATAGAGACACTCATTTTGTAGCTTATTGTAAAGCGTTGTCCGGCATTGACTGCTATAATAGAATTGTAGAACATTTGCGTAGTCGTGTAGATTCCCGCAGTCAATTTCCTTCTGCAAAAGGAAAAAATTTCAAAGTGAAATATCTTGGAGCTTGGAAATAGAGTTTTTAAAATCTATAATTATCGGTAGAAGATGAATAAGGTAATGTTGATTGGAAATGTGGGTAAAGAACCTGATGTGCGTTATTATGAGCAGGATCAATGTGTAGCACAACTTTCATTAGCTACTACTGAACGCGGTTATACATTGCCAAATGGAACTCAAGTTCCCGAGCGTACCGATTGGCATACCATAGTTTTTTACAAAGGATTGGCAAAAGTTATAGAACGGTATGTTCATAAAGGTGATAAACTTTTTGTAGAAGGACGAATTCGTAATAGAAGCTATGATGATAAGAAAGGTATTCGCCATAATGTTACTGAAATTTATGCCGAGAATATTGAATTGTTATCTCCTAAGAAAGATGTGAATAATAGTTCGGAGGCTCCAAAATCGAATGATCTTTCAAATCAACCGTTTTAATTAAATATAAGATATTTGATGATTTCAAACCTGATAGAATTTAATCCTCCCACCACGTCTATATTATTTGCCGCCGTATTGGCGGCATTATTGCTTTTATTATCGGCATTTGCAAGTGGTTCGGAAATAGCGTTTTTTAGTCTGTCTCCAAAAGATTTGTCTGATTTAGACCCTGCTAAATCAGTTACAGACAAAAAAATTCAACTTTTGCGGGATGATAACGAAAGGACATTGGCAACAATATTGATAACCAATAATTTTGTTAATGTAACCATAATAATGATTTTAAATTATGTGTTTTCCAACTTGTTGACGTTTCATCAGGAGTGGCTTGAATTCCTTTGTATTACAGTATTCCTTACTTTTTTGCTTCTGTTGTTTGGAGAGATAATGCCAAAGGTATACAGTAGTCAAGATCCTTTAAAATTTTGCAGACGTGTCGTAAATGGAATTCTCCTCTTCCGAAAATGTTTTTGGCCTCTCGAAAACGTCTTGTTGCATAGTGGTGTCATAGCAGAGAAGATAGTGCAAAAAGAAAATAGACAATTGTCTATGGATGATTTGGAGCAGGCCTTAGAGTTAACAAACAAGGAAGAAATAAAGGATGAACAAAGTATGCTCCAAGGCATTATACGTTTTGGTGATGAAACAGCCAAAGAAATAATGACAAGCAGACAAGATATTGTAGATTTAAATATCAATAGTAATTATTCAAATGTCTTGAAGTGTATCGTAGACAACAACTATTCCCGTATTCCTGTTTTCCAAGACAACGAAGACAATATTAGAGGGGTGCTTTATATAAAAGATTTGTTGCCGCATTTATCCAAATCCAGTAATTTTAGATGGCAGAGTTTAATTAGGCCTCCTTATTTTGTTCCTGAAACAAAAAAAATTGATGATTTGCTTCATGAATTCCAGGAAAACAAGGTCCATATGGCCATTGTTGTTGATGAATTTGGGGGAACAAGTGGCGTGGTTACTCTTGAAGATATTTTGGAAGAAATAGTAGGCGAGATTAATGATGAATATGATGAGGAAGAACGTTTCTATTCGAAGTTGAATTATAACACCTATATTTTTGAGGGGAAAACCCTCTTAAGTGATGTAATTAAAATATTGAATATTCCTGACGATGAATTTTCCGATGTTGAGGGAGATGCAGATACTTTGGCAGGTCTTCTTCTTGAAATTAAAGGCGACTTCCCAAGTATTCACGAGAAGATAGACTTTAAAAACTATTCTTTTGAAGTTTTGGACCTCGAAGAAAGGAGAATAAGTCGTGTTAAAGTTATTATTCATCCTAATTCGCAAGCTTCTGAGTAATGTTCCCTTTAATAATAGTTCCGGATGAGGACCTTCTTTTAGGGGTTAATATAATTGAGTACCCGAAAGGAAAGGGTGTTCGTCAATGTGAACGTCAAGCGGTATTGGCTCTACTGCAAATGATGTTAGGCGTTAAAACTGTAGTCATAGAGCATAAAGCAGACGGAATGCCGTTATTGGAAGGATGGCATGTTAGCATAAGCCATACCAAAGGCTTCGCAGCAGTGCTTTTGTCTAAACGTTTTAATGTGGGGGTAGACATAGAATACAATAGTATAAGGGTCTCGAAAATAGCCACACGATTTTTAAGTGAAGACGAGTTTGTTTCCGATGTTTCTCAACAATTAGTTTTTTGGACGGCAAAAGAAAGTGTGTTTAAGCTCTTTTCTGAAGACCGCTTGACGTTTGGCAATATGGTAGTGAGTGCAAAAGGTCCAATTGTTTTGTCAGATTCTCATTTGTCATTGAAAAGTCAACAAGTCTTAGTGAAAAACGTAAAACGGAATAAGAGTATAGTTGTATATTCTTTCGTGACAAAAGCATTTACATTGTCCTATTGTTGTTCGCTTTAACCCCGTTGTATTGTTCTAATTAAATTTAAGAAAGAATAGAACAAAACGACATTGGTAGTGTTTAAAAAATGGATGATAGCTAAGAAAAAACCGACAAAAAAGTTGTTAGTTTGTTGGAAACAGTTTATCTTTGCATCAGAATAAATAAACAAAATCTTATTAGTTCTTATTTTTTAAACATTCAAATTATGAAGAAATTATTCCTTTTAGCTACTATTATGTTGGCTTCCGTAGGTGCTTATGCACAACATGCAGTCGGTTCTTTTACCCTTCAACCAAAAGTCGGAATGACCATAGCAAACCTTACAGGTGATAATAATTGTGATTCTCGAATTGGTTTTGTTGGAGGTGCTGAATTGGAATATCAGGCAACAGACATCTTCTCTGTTTCTGCCGGTGTCCTTTATTCAATGCAAGGTGCAAAGTATTCTGAAAACAACCTAACACAAACCGCGAAGTTGGATTATGTTAATATTCCAATTCTTGCTAATGTGTATGTTGTTAAAGGATTGGCTGTTAAATTAGGAATCCAACCAGGTTTTAATGTAAATAGCAAGTTTAAGGCTTCCAAAGGTGGATCTTCTTTACAAAGCGACATTGATGCAAAAACTGTAGATTTCTCCATTCCTGTAGGTTTGTCTTACGAATATAGCAATGTAGTTTTGGATGCTCGTTACAATTGGGGTCTGACTAAAACCTATGAGGGTGTTGATTCAAAGAATTCTGTATTCCAAATAACCTTAGGTTATAAATTTGATCTCTAATCAACAGATTTATACGAAAAAAGGCATTGCAATTATTTTTGCAGTGCCTTTTTTATGTCTAAAGAGAAAGATTATTTAATCACTTTGCTAACCAACTTTTTCCCATTGGCAAACGTTTCTATTCTAATAAAAACACCTTTAGCATTTTGGGGGTTAATTTGTTGGCCATTGGAAGCATAGTATTTTGTATCAATAGGAGCATCATGTGTCAATGATTGCCCTTGAATTTTTGTCGCACACGTAGGATAATATTCGTTGACCGTTTCGTCTGCATTTTGGTTTTCGCTCTTTATAATATTCTCAACAATACTGTTTAGGTAAACTTCAAGATTTGTATACCAGCCTTTTTCTGTGTCAATAGTGTATGTTTGAGCGTCACTTGGATCATTTGGGTTAAGTCCATTGGCTATTTCCCATTCGTCTGGCATCCCATCTTGGTCTGTATCATAGCCTTCAGGGCGAGAAGCTGATTCTAAGTCAGGATAGCCATTGACATCAGCAACGACATCGATGATACCTGGACGTTTTGTAATACTTCCTTTATATGTTGCTGTTCCCGTTTGGGTTTCTTCTATATATCGAGCATCCACTCCGTCTCTAACCAAACTTGCACCTACATAGTTTAAAACTTGCGTATATGCATTTTCAGCACTATGTGTGGTTACGTCTCCTGTTGTTGTCGGTTCTCCTAAATCGAAAGGAACATAATCGCCAGCCTTGTAGAAATGATACATTGTGTCAACAATCATAAACTGTCCGTCAACAATCTTTTTTGCACCGGCATCTATGTCTACTCCCTTCCAGTCGTAGTTGGCGGCTTTGCTTTCTGCTGCAGTAACATAGTTGCCGTTTATGTAGAAACGGGAGAAGAATCCGGAAGGAATTTTATTGCTGTCGCTAACTTTATGGGCAGAGATTTCAAATACTCTTTTCTTGTTTTTCGTAGCAGGTCCAGCTTTGTAGTAGTTGTTTACAATATTGATGTATCCACCACCAGGTCCGCCATAGGCACCGTTTCCAGTTCCAGTATTATAAATTACACAATTTCTAAAGTCAACTCGTTCTGCATCAACGGGATTGTCATAGCGGTTGTCAGCGAAGTTATATCCTGTCCACCAGTAGCGAGCTCCGTTAATACGAGGTGCGCGGTTGTTTTCATGTATGATAAGGTTGTGGTGGAAAGAAGCTTCTTTACCGCCCCAAATGCCTCCATATCCGTGTGCGCCTTTGTCGTGGCCGGCATTATTTAGTCCTTCTCCTACCGTACACCATTGCATTGTAAAGTTTTGGTTGTCATAGAATGATGCAGTCTCGTCTATGCTCCAAGAGAAAGAACAGTGGTCAAATATATTGTAATGGTGGTGTCTTCCCCAAGAAGCATCGGCTCCATCGTTTACATCTTTTTCTTGCCCTCGGCGAACGCGAATGAAGCGGACAATCGTATTGTCTCCATTTAAATACAAAGTGTAGTATCTTAGAGTAATGCCGTCACCAGGTGCTGTTTGTCCTGCAATGGTCGTATTTGCAGGAATATTAAGTTGTTTAGTCAAATCAATGTATCCGCTAACATCAAACACGATGGTTCTTGGGCCAGGTTGAGCTAAGCACCAACGTAATGATCCTTTAGTCGATTGATCATCAGTTAAGTTCGTGACGTGATAAACAAATCCTCCACGCCCACCAGAGGTTCCATACCGTCCATGGCCTTCTGCTCCAGGGAATGCAGGAACTTGTTGAGCCATAGCTAAACTGCTGATAGCAGCAGCAGCTAAAAATAATAAAGTTCTTTTCATATTATTATGTTTTTTGTTTTTAATCATTATTGTTAGCGTGTGTGACTTATTTTTCAAGTCCCAACTGCTCCATTTCTAAAGATGCCCAAATAAAAGGACCAATGCCTTTTCCATCGTTATCGCGAATAGGTTCACTCATATAGTAATCAAAACTCCCATCTCTGCGAAGGTTTTCTTTTCCGGGTTTAACATATGGACCGGGGCCCGGACCTAATCCGCTTACTTCACAACATTTTGTTAAGGAAATGGTTTTGTCAGGATTTATTTTAACGAATTGCTCAATAATACCTTTGTACCCCTTTATTCCAGCATCCAAGAATGGTTTGTCCAAATAGCCTTTCCTGTATCCTTTTAGCAAGCAATAGGTAAACATTGATGAAGCAGTTGACTCAAGATAGTTTCGCGGATCGTTTACGTCCAGCACGTCATACCAAACACCAGTTGTCTTATCTTGACATTTGACAATAGCTCTCATGGCATTTTGGAAAATTTCCACAACAACATTTCTTCGGGCATAGTTTTCTGGAAGTGCGTCAAGCACTTCTATCATAGCCATTGAATACCATCCCATAGCACGGGCCCAACTGTGTTGACTCTTGCCGTCTTCCTTGTTCGCCCAAAATTGAGAGTGGGTTTCATCCCATGCATGTTTCCATAGCCCTGTAGATTTGTCGTATGTGCGTTTGTCTGTTTTTACTATTTGGTCGATAGCGTCATCCCAATATTTTTTAGCTTTTTTCTCTCCTTTAATAAGTGGAGCAGCGGCAGTATAGAAAGGGAGTCCCATGAATATTCCGTCCAACCAAACTTGGTTGGCATAAATTGCTTTATGCCAAAATACACCATCCTTGGTGCGTGGTTGGTTTTCAAGTTGCTTAAACAAGATTTTTAGACATTTTAAAACGTTTGGCTGTGGATTTAAACGATACATTTCGAGAAGAAATTTGCCGTTTCGTACATTGTCTAAATTGAATTCATCATAGTTGTAACCAATGGCATTTCCCTTCTCGTCTATCATTTTGTCGGGATAAGCTTGTAGGTAGGTATATATACTTTCATCCTTATACCGTAGATAGGTGTCAAGCATTGCCCCCAATTCTGTTCCAATAGCATAGTTCCATCGAGGCTTTTTTGCGAAGTCCAACATATAGGCATTGGGCACACGTGTCATTTCTGAATGTGTCATCCATTCGCTATAGTTGTTGTAGGGCTTTTGCAAAAGAACTAATGAACCATTGACAATAAGATTGTTGAAAAACAAATCATGGCTTTTGCCTGTTCGTTTAACCGCATCCTTTGCTACGCCATTGAATTGGCAGTTGTCAACATGAATGTTGTAAATTTCATCAGCTTCGTCAAGACCATTGATAAGAATGCCGTATTTGCTCTTTTGGCACGTTACATTGCTCATGTACACGTTTCGCACAGTCGGTATATGCCCTCTTTCTGCGGCTTCGTTCGGCTCATAAGCAAGGTTGATTCGCATAACAGCTTCGCCGCATTGTCCCACCTCAATGTTGCGTACATAGATATTTTCGGTAATTCCTCCGCGGCATGTATTGGTCTTGATTCTCAATACACGGTCAAGGTTTGGAGAATCCATTTTGCAGTTTTCTGCAAAAATGTTTTTGACGCCACCTGATATTTCAGAGCCAAGAACAATTCCTCCGTGCCCGTCTTCCATAACACAATTGCGGATAATGATGTTTTGAGACGGAACGTTAGCTTTGAGTCCGTCCTTGTTTCTTCCGCTCTTTATGGCGATACAGTCGTCCCCAGTATGGAAAGTACAATTTTCTATTAATACGTTTTCGCACGATTCAGGGTCACATCCATCGCCGTTTGGACCTTCATTCCAAATTTTTACACCTTTAACAAGCAGGTTTTTAACAAAAAGCGGATGTATCACCCAGAAAGGAGAACGCAACAATGTAACATTTTTTATAGCTACATTTTCGCATTGATAGATGTTAATGAGTTGCGGGCGCATTCCCATTCCATTCATGTTTCTTTGCTCTACCGGCAGCTCGGCTTCAGAGTATTCAAACAGTTTTGGACGACCGATCTTCTGGCTTTCTTTTAAATCCGGTGTCCATCCAAAGCGATCTTTGCCACACCATTTCCACCAGGTTTCATTGCTGCCACTCCCATCGATAGTTCCGTCACCCGTTATGGCAACATTTTTCTCGTTGTAAGCATAAATGCAAGGGCTATAGTTCATACAGTCCATCCCTTCCCAACGGGTTTTGACGATAGGGTAAAGCTTTTTGTCGAAAACAAAAACCAACTTGGCATCTTTCTGTATTTCCAAGTTAACATTGCTTTTTAGGGTGATAGCCCCAGTGTTGAACGTTCCAGCAGGAACGATGACTCGGCCACCACCTTTTTTTGCGCAAATACTTATGGCCGTATTAATGGCTTTTTGGTTTTTTGCTGCAGAGGCCTTGGGGGTAGCCCCATAGCTGGTGATGTTAAATGTACGGTCGGGGAAAGAAGGCTCTTTTACCGATTGCTCAATTTGATGATACATTGTAGCATTCCAGTTGTCTGCCATTGCAAATAAAGAGAATAGCATACAAAGCAGAATTAATCTGATTTTTCGCATAATCTGATGTTTCTTAAATAGCGTTAGTAAATTATTTATAGTTTGCTTTTAGGCTCTTTGTTTAGGCGCAAAGGTAATAAAAATCTTATGTTCGTGAACGCTAACAATGTTAAATTTTCCATTTTGCCCTTTAAAAATTTGGTGTTATGACAAATAGTATTTATATTTGCTGCAGTTTTGTAAGGATTTAGAAGTTTCTAAATCGCCCTCGAGGTTGGATGCTCCCTGCACCAACCTCTTTTTTTGATTTAAAGTTTTGATAGATCGTGTTCTTGTTCTAAAAATTTGTTGCGTTCCATTTCTTTTTGTAATTTTGTCAAAATTAAAAGCTTGTACCTGTATGAAAAACATTTTTTCAATATTCTTCTTATGTGTCGTTTTGTGTATGTTGGGGTGTGAAAAGCCTATTTTAGAGAACACCGATACTATGCCTCCTTCTACGGAACAAGGAGATAATAACAATAAAGGCGACGCCTCAAAAGATTCGACCAATACAGGGGGAACTTCTTCTACAGGCGGGAATGATACAGACTCCACAACCTATAAAGATAATCATGAAGAAGGGGATATTATTGACGGCAATGGTTCTTCTGGAAATAATGGCTCGGGCACAGGTGGAACTCAGGGCGGAGGCTCTTCTTCTGCAACGACCCCATCATCGGGAGTTTTTATTGGAGGAGAACAGGCTTATACCGTTGAACAGTTTATGACGTTGGATTTGGCCTATTCCATTTGGGTAGTGGGTTATATAGTCGGTGATTGCACGCAACGCATAGACTATGCCGAGTTTCAACCGCCTTTCACCCATCCTCAAGCATTGTTGTTGGCGGATGACCCTAATGAGACCAATCCTCAAAAGGTGATAGCCATCGAACTGAAAAGTAAAAACTTGCGGGCCAAATACAATTTATGTGATCATCCTGAAAACCTAAGGCACAGAGCTGCATTTTATGGACTTAGGGGAACTTATCTGCGCATTCCGGGAATGAAAGATGTTCGTTCGGATGTGCTTGATCCTAAATAGTTCTGTCTTCTTCGCCCTTTGTGTTTTGGTGAAAAATTGAGATTTCTTAGCGAAAAGTTTGCCATATATTAAAAAAAAACTTAATTTTGCAATCTATAAATATCAATCAATAGTAAATCAAGTAAAAAAATTGAGCCTATCGGAGCAACATTACTTAAAAATAAAAAGGAAATTTAAGGAATGAATAATCTGGAAAAGATGACCGACGAAGCGTTGGCCTTATCTTATATAGGAGGAAACAATAAAGCGTTTGATTTACTATTGTCTCGTAATCAACAGAAGTTGTTTTCTTATATTATGTTTGTTGTTCGCGATCGTGATGTGGCCGATGATATTTTTCAGGAGACCTTTGTAAAGGTGGTTATGAAGCTGCAACAAAACAAGTATGTACCAAGTGGAAAGTTTGGGGCATGGATAATGCGTATAGCCCATAATGTCATAATGGACTGGTATAGGGAGCAACGAAGCGAACGCATCGTTGAGCAACCTCAAGATAATGACCTTTCTAATGTGAGCGAACTGAATGCATTGGGTACAAACATTGAGACGCAGTATGTCAACACCCAAATTTTGGCAGATGTCAAGAAGATGATGAACCAGTTGCCTGCAACTCAGCGAGAAGTGGTCTTTATGAGATTTTATCAAGAGCTATCCTTTAAAGAGATTGCAGAAATGACGGGCGTTAGCATCAATACCAGTTTGGGACGTATGCGCTATGCCATTCTCAACCTTCGCCGTATGGCAAAGGAACACCACATTCAGTTGCAACTGGCCTAAGGCAAATGGTTCAATCTTTCTTCAACTCCTTGAGTGCATGAATTGTTGAAAGCGGATCGGTTGATTTAAACACAAAACTGCCACTGACCAGAATGTCTACACCGGCTTTTACAAGGTGGGGGGCGGTTTCTGATTGAACGCCTCCGTCTACCTCAATTAAGGCCTTTGAGCCACTGCTTTTTATGAGTTGGCGAAGTCGGGTGACTTTTTTAATGGTGTTCTCTATAAATTTTTGTCCTCCGAACCCTGGGTTTACCCCCATTAGCAAAACCATGTCAACATCCGAAATGATGTCTTCGAGCATACTAACAGGTGTTGTTGGGTTTAGGGTAACTCCCGCTTTCATCCCTTGGTTGTGTATTTCTTGAACTGTTCGGTGAAGGTGTTTGCATGCTTCATAGTGAACATTCATCATCATCGCCCCAATATCTGCGGTTTGTTTGATATATCTTTCGGGACTCTCTATCATGAAATGTACGTCTAACGGCTTCTTGCATATTTTGGAAACTGCTTCCAATATGGGGAAACCGAACGAAATGTTCGGTACAAACATACCGTCCATAACATCCAGGTGCAACCAATCTGCTTCGCTGGAATTTATCATTTCTATCTCGGCTTGCAGGTTTAAGAAGTTTGCTGCAAGCAATGAGGGTGAAACCAGTGTGTGCATTCTATTAATTCAGGCAATAAGGTTCTATACGTCCATTGGTTTTAAGCACACGATAGGTATACGCAATTTGTTTGATGATCCATATCGTTTTTTCTGATGGTTTCAGATCTTCTTGGGTAAAATACTCCATAGGCGTTAGGGTTATTATCGTTTTATCTAATTTTCTAACGTAAAGTTTCACATATTATTATATATAAGGTTGATTTTTTTGAACATACTTACCCTTTGTAGGACAAAGACCTTTATCTTTAGAAATTTGACGAAAAACTGTAGGAAAAGTTTGCTATATGAAAGAAAAGTTGTATATTTGCAGCAGAAAAAAATTAGAAAGTATAATGATACAGTCATTGTTTACATCATGGTGGTGGCGTTACTCAAGATTGAAAAAGTCGTGAGATACGTAGCCGTATAGATGTAATTGAAAATATTAAAGGCCTGTCGTTCTTGCGACAGGCCTTTTTTCTTTAATGTTGAACAAATATAAATTAAATACGAAGACTATGGAAATGAAAACTGTTTTTAAGGCCTTATTAGACCATGAATGTTTGTCGCGCGAATCAATGCACGATGTATTGGTTGGCATCACGCAAGAAAAATTTGCTCCAGAACAAATAGCTGCTTTGTTGACAGCGTTGCAAATGCGTGGAGTAACCGTGGACGAGTTGCTGGGTTTTCGTGATGGAATACTTGAAACGGGGGTGCCAGTCAAACTTGAAGGTGATCGGTTTATTGACATTGTAGGAACAGGAGGTGACATGAAAAACACGTTCAACATTTCTACTTCTGCTTGTTTAGTGATAGCGGGTGCTGGATATAAAGTGGTGAAGCATGGCAATTTTGCTGCCACATCGGTTAGTGGTGCCTCCAATGTGATGGCTCAACATGGCATTCGGTTTACTTCGGATGTTTCGCTTTTGCAGCATTCGTTAGACGAATGTGGCTTTGTTTATCTTCATGCGCCTTTGTTTGCCAATGCGATGAAGTTTGTGGCTCCCATCCGCAAAAGTCTTCCTTTCCCCACCATTTTCAATCTGTTGGGGCCATTGGTAAATCCGTCACGTCCACAGTATCAACTCTTGGGAGTTGCAAATCTTGATCAGATGCGCCTTTATCGGGCTGTTTATCAGAAAATAGGCATAGGCTATGGCATCGTAAACAGTATAGACGGCTATGACGAAATAAGTTTGACGGGTGATTTCAAAGTTTCTACAAACGCTTATGAGCGTGTGTTTAGTCCGCAGAGTATAGGGCTGAATGTTGTTAATCCGTCCGAATTGGAAGCCGGAGAAAGTGCATCTGCTGCAGCTGCCATTTTTGACGATGTCCTGTCCAATCAAGCCTCGCCGGCTCAAAAGTCCGTTGTAGTAGCCAATGCAGCTTTTGCCATTCAGGTGTTGGAGCATGGACGCAAGCCTATAGACGAGTGTGTTGCGATAGCCCGCGAGTCTATTGAGAGCGGAAAAGCACAAGCTACTTTCCGGAAGTTTGTTGATTTAAATAGTTGATACATTCATGTTCAAGAACGTCTATGGCTGATATTTTAGAAGAAATCATCGCTTGGAAACATCAGGAATTGACAGAGTTTCAGCAGGTATTGCCGACACGTCAACTTCTTGGAATGGTGGAACCAATGTTGTCTGTTGCCCAACCGTCAATGAAGGATGCGTTGTGCAAGTCGGAAACGGGCATCATAGCCGAATTTAAACGTAAATCCCCATCGAAGGGATGGATAAGACGAGAGGGTAGGGCCGACGTCGTCCCAAAGTCCTATCAGGCCCATGGCGCGGCAGCACTTAGCATTCTGACCGATTCTAAATATTTTGGAGGTTATGATGAGTTTATCCAGCAAGCTCGGGCAACAGGAGTTTCCTTACCCATTCTCTATAAAAATTTTGTTATAGATCCCTATCAGTTATTGATGGCGCGTCATTCTGGGGCATCTGCCGTTTTGATGATTGCAGCCTCTTTGTCCAAGCCACAGTGTAAGGATTTGTTGCACAAAGCCCATGAATTGGGGCTGGAGGTGCTTTTGGAAATGCATTCCGAAGCCGATCTCGATTTTCTCGATTTATCTCCAGATATGTATGGCATAAACAACAGAAATTTGGGTACCTTTGTAACCGATGTAAACAATTCACTCCGTTTGGCAGAACGGTTGCCGACAGAAGGTTGTAAAGTGAGCGAAAGTGGCCTTTCTCGTCCTGAAACCGTTAAGCGATTGCGTACCATTGGCTTTAAAGGATTTCTGATGGGTGAACATTTCATGCGTCAAGACAATCCAGGGGAAGCTTTGCAGGAGTTTATTTCTCACCTTAAATGAAAGAAGCGTAATGATTATTAAAGTATGTGGTATGCGTGAAGCCGATAATATTCGCGCAGTAGAACAGTTGGGGATAGATTGGATAGGGCTTGTGTTTTGTCCTTCGTCACCGCGGTATGTACAACATGTTAGCAGTAGGGCTGGTATCATTCCCGACTATTCATCGCTGAGTGAAGATGTCATATCGGCTTCACCTGCAAAACGTGTAGGTGTGTTTGTTGATGATATGCCACAAAACATTGTGACGGCTGTTGTCAATTATCATCTTGATATTGTTCAGTTGCACGGTTCAGAAAGTCCCGTGATGATAGACAATTTGCGCCGAACGATTGATCCTGACATTCATCAGGGTATAAAAGTGATGAAGGCCATTGCCTTGTCGACTGTAGACGATTTGGCCCTTTGCAATGATTATGAAAAGGTGGTTGACTATTTTCTTTTCGATACCAAAGGAAAGAATGCCGGCGGAAACGGTGTGTCTTTTGACTGGAAAATATTAAAATCTTATAAAGGTAAAGTTCCGTTCCTTTTAAGTGGAGGAATAGGACCTGACGATGCGGAAAAGGTAAAAGCTTTCTCTCATCCTCAATTCATGGGAATAGACTTGAATTCCCGCTTTGAAAAAGCGCCGGGAGAAAAAGACGTAATCCTTTTGGAGCAATTTGTTCAACAAGTTCGAAAGAATTAAAACGAAATGCAGATGAATAAGATCAACCAACTGTTTGCAAATGCAAGCAACCGAAAACTTCTCTCCCTCTATTTTTGTGCCGGCTGCCCTACGCTCGAAGGGACAGGAGATGTCATCAAGGCAATGGAACGGCATGGCATTTCTATGGTAGAAGTTGGCATCCCGTTTAGTGACCCTTTGGCCGATGGGCCTGTCATCCAGTCAGCTGGGACCAAAGCGCTAAAGAATGGCATGACTTTACGTAAACTCTTTTCCCAGTTGGAACAGATAAAGGGCGAAGTGCATCTCCCCCTGGTTCTGATGGGCTATCTTAATCCCATAATGCACTATGGGATAGAACAGTTTATTCAACGCAGTGTGGAAGTTGGCGTGAGTGGAGCAATCATCCCAGATTTACCATTTGACGACTATATGAAAGTAGTAAAACCAATAGCCGATAAATACGACTTTCGTATAGTGATGATGATCACTCCCGAGACATCTGAAGAGCGTATTCGCTTTATTGACGAACACACCGACGGCTTTATTTATATGGTTTCTAGCGCGAGCATTACAGGTGCGCAAAGTCAATTTGGAGATGCCAAACAAGCTTACTTTCGCCATATTAATAGCATGAATTTGCAACATCCACGCATGATAGGCTTTGGTATAAGCAACAAGCAAACCTTGGAGGCAGCCCAGCAAAATGCTGCCGGAGCCATTATAGGTTCCAAATTTGTGACTCTTCTCAACGAGACGGAAGATGCCGACAAAGCATTGGAATTGTTGTCAGAAGCATTAAAAAAATGATTTAGACTTATGGAAAAGAAAAAATACTGTGTAGACGAGCATGGCTTTTGGGGCCAATACGGAGGGGCTTATGTCCCAGAAATTCTTTATAAGTGTGTCCACGACTTGCAAGAAGCCTATCTGCCCATCATCGAAAGTCCCGATTTTCAGGAAGAATATCACGCTTTACTGCGCGATTATGTAGGGCGTCCTTCGCCACTCTACTATGCACATCGTATGAGTGAAAAGTATGGTTGTAAGCTTTATTTAAAGCGCGAAGACCTAAATCACACCGGGGCACATAAAATCAACAATACGGTAGGCCAGATATTACTTGCCAAACGAATGGGAAAAACACGCATCATAGCAGAAACTGGGGCTGGCCAACATGGTGTGGCCACGGCCACTGTATGTGCCTTGATGAATATGAAGTGCGAAATATTTATGGGAGCTACCGATGTTGAACGCCAACACACCAATGTGGAGCGTATGCGTATGCTCGGAGCGACAATCCATCCTGTACGTACTGGTAACATGACGCTCAGCGATGCCTGCTCGGAAGCCATTCGTGACTGGTGTTGCCATCCGCAGGACACGTTCTATATCGTTGGTTCAACGATGGGGCCGCATCCTTATCCAGACATCGTGGCGAAAATGCAGAGCATTATTTCGTTGGAACTGAAGTCTCAACTAAAAGAAAAAATAGGCCGCGACTACCCTGATTGGCTTATAGCCTGTGTGGGTGGAGGGTCTAATGCTGCCGGAACGATATACCATTATATAGACGACGAACGTGTACGTATTGTGTTGGCAGAGGCGGGAGGCCACGGTGTAGATACCGATTACACCGCTGCAACAATCCATTGTGGAACCGAGGGCATCATACATGGCGCTCGCAGCTTGGTGATGCAAACCGATGATGGACAAATCAAGGAAGCATTTACCATTTCGGCTGGGCTTGACTATCCGGGTATAGGGCCCATGCATGCCGACTTGGCTCGGAAAGGTCGTGAGCAGGTGCTTGCTATAAATGACGATGAGGCCATTCGTGCAGGGTATGAGTTGACTCGAATGGAAGGCATCATCCCGGCTATAGAAAGTGCCCATGCCGTTGCCGCTTTGCAAAAATTGACTTTTAAAGCGGACGATGTAGTGGTGCTCACAGTGAGTGGCCGTGGTGATAAAGATGTTGAAACTTATCTGAAGAACAAGGCAATGGCAGGCGACTATGGCAATTTTTAGTTTCCCGCTTGTCTTATAAATCTTTTTTCAAATGAAACAATTTGAGTATAAAACGCATACACGCAAGATTTTGGCCGATTTGTACACCCCTGTAGGTGTTTATATGCGACTAAGAGACCTCTATCCCCAGTCGGTACTGATGGAAAGTGCCGATTATCATAGCAACGAGAATGCGCGTTCTTTCATTGGGATTCATCCCATAGCATCAATAGCCGTTGGACATGGGAGAATAACATGCACTTATCCCGATGGCACAAAACAGAGTAGCGAGGTTGACTTTTCGGCAAAAGGAACAGCAAAGAAAAGCGTGGTTGGGGCTATAAACGCTTTTCTCTGTTCTTTTCGTATAGCGGGTGAGAGTTCCCACTATTGTGGGCTTTACGGTTATACAGGTTTTAATGCGGTAAGATATTTTGAGGATATTGCCATCAAGGACACTACCCTCGAGCGCAATGACGCTCCCGACATCTATTATGTTCTATATGAGAACATCATCGTGTTTGATCATTTCAACAATACCATTGAAATGATTTCGCTTGCAGGAAACGATAGGTTAGATGTTATTCAACGGACAATGAACAAGTCGAATGTTCAACCCTATGATTTTCATCCCATCGGTGAAACCACATCTACGCTTACCGATGAGCAGCACAAAGCTAACATACGGCGTTGTGTAGATCATTGTTTGCGAGGCGATGTGTTCCAAATTGTCGTTTCCCGTCGTTTTGTCCAACATTTCGAAGGTGATGACTTTAAACTTTATCGCACACTAAGGAGCATTAACCCCAGCCCATATCTCTTCTATTTTGATTTCGGTGGATTCCGCATTTTCGGGTCAAGTCCTGAAACCCATTGTCGTATTGAGGGGCAAAAAGCCTATATCGATCCTATTGCAGGAACAACCAAGCGTACAGGTAATGCCGAACAAGATAAAAAGAACGCTGAATTTTTACGGTCAGATCCCAAGGAAAATGCCGAGCATGTTATGCTTGTAGACCTGGCGCGGAACGACCTTAGCAGAAACTGTAAGGGAGTAAAAGTGGACTTCTATAAAGATATGCAGTTTTACAGCCATGTCATTCATCTTGTAAGCAGAGTTTCTGGAACCTTAAATGAGAAGGCCAATCCTATTCAAGCCTTTGTTGATACTTTCCCTGCTGGTACGCTTAGTGGAGCTCCCAAAGTGCGTGCAATGCAGATTATTTCAGAACTTGAGCCGCACAACCGTGGCGCTTATGGTGGGTGTATAGGCTTTATAGGTCTGAATGGAGACCTTAATCAAGCCATAGTTATACGCTCTTTTGTAAGTAGAAACCAAGAACTGTGGTTCCAGGCTGGCAGTGGGGTAGTGGCCATAAGCAATGACCAATATGAACTGGAGGAATGTAACAACAAATTGGGTGCCCTTGTAAAGGCAATAAAAATGGCAGAACAATTATGAAGACAATCATTATAGACAACTACGACTCGTTCACTTATAACCTTTCTCACCTTGTTAAAGAATTGGGGGTGGATGTAACTGTTAGGAGAAATGACCAATTTAAGCTTTCAGATCTCGAAGGGTTTGATAATATTATCCTTTCTCCTGGCCCGGGCATCCCTGAAGAAGCAGGTCTGCTGATGGAGGTCATTCGAACTTATGCAGGGCGTAAACCCATTTTGGGAGTTTGTTTAGGTCATCAGGCAATAGGGGAAGTGTTTGGCGCGAAATTGGAAAATTTGTCTTCCGTTTTTCACGGAGTTGCCACCGAAGGTACACAGTTTGGTATAGACCCCATCTTTGCTGGTTTGCCCCAGCGTATCGTTATGGGGCGCTATCATTCTTGGGTGGTGAGTAAAGAGCAGTTTCCTGACTGTCTTGAGGTTACCGCTGAAAGCGATGAAGGCCAGATTATGGCCCTGCGCCATCGGCAATTTAATGTTCATGGCATACAGTTTCACCCGGAAAGTGTATTGACACCAGAAGGAAGAACGATAGTGAAAAATTGGCTAAGCCTTAGTGCCGGAGAGAATTTTATAACTATTTAATATTCAGTAAGTTGAAAATGAGTTTCTAAAACCGGCCGTTTTGGCTTCTAAAACCCTGTGTTTTAAAAAGAAAAACCGGCCTTTTTAGGAGGTAACTGAGCCGGTATTGGAAAGATGATGGGCCGGATAGGATGAGTAAGAAATTGGGTACTGAAAATTTGTCAGCATCTTTTGGGGATGGCACGAGTTTTGCTGCATTTTCATTGAAAGAATTTATTAATGAAAAAAACTATGTTGAATAAAAAAATTGAAGAGGCAATTAACGCCCAAATTAATGCAGAATTGTGGTCGGCTTATTTGTATTTATCTATGGCAGCTTATGCACATGCCAATGGAAATCCTGGCATTGGCCACTGGTTTGAAGTACAATTCCAAGAGGAACAAGACCACGCAAAGATACTTTTTAACTTTGTAATACAACGTGGAGGAAAAGTTGAGTTGAAAGCAATTGATGCTGTTCCTACTCAATGGAAATCTATTTTGGATGTATTTGAGAATACCTTGGCCCATGAACAGAAAGTAACGGGCCTCATCAACAACCTTTTTGCCCTTACAACTCAAGAAAACGACTATGCTACCCAAAGTATGCTGAAGTGGTTTGTGGATGAACAGGTTGAGGAAGAAGACAATGCTCAAAACATTATCGACAATCTGCGTATGATTAAGGACAATGGTTATGGCCTCTATATGCTTGACAAGGAACTTGGAGCTCGTGTCTATACGCAGGCAGCTCCTTTGGCAGGAAAGTAAAAGCTGACCTTCTGGTGATATATAAAAAGGGGTGAATACAAAATGTGTTCACCCCTTTTTATATAAATGTAAGAACTTTATTACTCAATGACAACCAAAGGATCGTCTTCCATAACAGCTTGTCCCGCTTTCACGCAGATGGCTGTAATCTTTCCCGCTTTTTCGGCTTCGATGTTGTTGGCCATTTTCATGGCTTCCAAAACAACCACAGTGTCACCGGCATTTACCTCTTGACCGACTTCCACTTCAATGCTGGTGATTGTTCCAGGTAGTGGAGCTTTAACGGCATTGTTTGTGTTGACGTTGGCAGAAGGAGTCGCTTCGGCCTCATCAGCAGCACTTTCAGAAGGCTTGCCCAAAACCACTTTCTTAGGTTGTGGCTCGGCTGGTTTTTCCATTTCCACTTGGAAACTTTCTCCATTCACTTTGACATCTGCAACGTACTCTTCGTTGATGTCACCTATTTCGACTTTATATTCTTTTCCGTCGATGGTATATTTGAATTCTTTCATCTTTGTTTATGGTTTTGGAGTTACACCCAAGAATTTGGCATTCCATAATGTTTGCTTGGGCTTGATGGTGATAATTCCAGATTCTTTGTCGTGCACATTGTTGCCTTCATACTCGTAGAGGGCAAGGGCAATAGCCGCAAATATATTCTTATCCATATTGTCTTCTTTTATGTTTGCCTCAATCATCAATCAATTACATAGGCATACATCCATGCTTCTTGGCTGGTAACGACTGCTTCTTTGAAGCCAGTTGAGCGAGTCCGCGACAAATTCTGAAACGTGTGTTGCGAGGCTCTATTACATCATCGATATAGCCAAATTGAGCTGCCTGATAGGGGTTGGCAAACGTGTCGGTATATTCTGCTTCTTTTTCTGCCAAGAATGCCTTGACGTCTTCACCTGCCTCTTTCTTCGCTTTTGCCTCTTTGCCACAAAGAACGGCTACAGCTCCAGATGCTCCCATCACAGCTATCTCAGACGTAGGCCAAGCAAAATTGAGGTCTGCACGCAATTGCTTGCAACCCATTACGATGTGGCTACCTCCATAACTCTTGCGGAGCGTAATGGTAATCTTTGGCACTGTTGCTTCTCCGTAAGCATAAAGCAATTGTGCACCATGCAAGATGACAGCGTTGTACTCCTGTCCTGTTCCGGGAAGAAATCCGGGAACATCCACCAAACTGACGATTGGGATGTTGAATGCATCGCAGAAACGAACGAAACGAGCTCCCTTTCGAGATGCATTAACGTCAAGAACACCAGCGTATGCAGATGGTTGATTGGCTACAATGCCCACGCTTTGACCGTTGAAATGTGCAAAGCCGGTTATAATGTTCTTGGCAAACTTAGGTTGAACCTCAAAAAACTCATTGTTGTCTGTAATGGCTGTAATGACCTTATACATGTCATAGGCTTTGTTGGGGTCGTCCGGCAATATCTCGTTCAGACTGTCTTCTGTGCGGTTGATTGGGTCGGTGCACTCAACGCGTGGCGCCTCTTCCATGTTGTTAGAAGGAATGTATGAAAGCAAAGTCTTGATCAGCGCCATGCATTCTTCTTCGGTCTTGGCTGTAAAGCTGGTTACACCGCTCTTAGTGGCGTGAACCGAGGCTCCACCAAGGTGCTCGGCATCTATATCTTCACCGGTTACGGTCTTTACTACCTTTGGACCTGTCAAGAACATATAGCTTGTTCCTTCGGTCATAACGATGAAGTCGGTAAGTGCGGGAGAGTAAACTGCACCACCAGCGCAAGGACCCATAATGGCAGAAATCTGTGGAACAACACCAGAAGCAAGAATGTTGCGCTCAAAAATCTCACCATATCCAGCCAAAGCGGAAATGCCTTCCTGAATGCGGGCACCTCCGGAATCGTTCATGCAGATAACTGGTGCACCGTTTTGTACAGCCATATCCATCACTTTGCATATCTTTTGAGCCATTGTCTCGGAAAGAGAACCACCGTTAACCGTGAAGTCCTGTGCATAAACGTAAACCAAGCGGCCGTCAATAGTGGCAGAACCGGCTACTACACCATCGCCGAGGTATTGTTTTTTCTCCATGCCGAAATTGTGGCAACGGTGGAGTTTAAACATGTCGTATTCCTCGAATGAACCTTCGTCCACGAGCATATCTATGCGCTCCCGGGCGGTATATTTGCCACGGGCGTGTTGTTTGTCAATGGCCTTTTCGCCACCACCCAAGCGAGCTTTTTCGCGTTTGGCAATCAGTTCCTTGATTTTCTCTGTTTGTCTACTCATAATTATTATAATAATTTATTGTTCGTTCAAAAACCGTGCAAAGGTACTAATTATTTGACAAATAGACCTTGATGTTCTCGTTAATTATATTAAAGAAGAGAAAGATAAAGATATGCGAGAGTGAAAAACATGGGTTTAAGCGGCAAAACGTTTTTTTTAGGATTTAAAGATATTATTTAAGATTTTCTTAGTAACTTTGCAGTCGTTTCGAAACACAACTTATTCTGACGATCGCATATTAATTATAGCTATATAAAAGTTTATGTATTTCACACTATTTGTTACCGTTTTGATAACGGCTATTTTCTTGGTTGTGGCTGCTTACGTCATTGCTAAGTTGATAGGCCCACGTTCATACAATCCGGTGAAGGGTGAACCTTACGAGTGTGGTATTCCTACGCACGGAACATCTTGGCTTCCTGTACACATAGGATACTACTTGTTTGCCATTCTCTTCTTGATGTTTGATGTGGAAACCGTCTTTCTGTATCCTTGGGCTGTAGTTGCTAAGACCTTTGGGCCCATGGTGTTGGCTACAATCGGGTTCTTTATGTTGGTTTTGGTGTTTGGCCTTGCTTATGCTTGGCGGAAAGGAGCGCTTGAATGGAAGTAAAGAAAAGAGCCTCTATCAAGAGCATTCCTTATGAGGAATTCAAAGATAATGAATCGTTAGAGCAAATTGCACAAGAGTTGAATGAAGGTGGCGCAAACGTCATCGTTAGCTCGTTGGATGCAGCCATCAATTGGGGACGCAGCAATTCCTTGTGGTCTTTTACTTTTGCAACCAGTTGTTGCGGTATAGAATTTATGGCTGTAGGTTGTGCTCGCTATGATTTCGCCCGTTTTGGCTTTGAAGTTACACGTAATTCGCCTCGTCAGGCTGACCTTATTATGTGTGCCGGAACCATTACAAACAAGATGGCTCCTGTGTTTAAACGTCTGTATGACCAGATAGCAGAGCCAAAATATGTTGTTGCCGTTGGAGGATGCGCCATTAGTGGCGGGCCTTTCAAATCAAGCTACAATGTGGTTAGAGGCATTGATGAAATAGTACCTGTGGATGTTTATATCCCCGGATGCCCTCCACGTCCTGAAGCAATCCTTTATGGTATGATGCAATTGCAACGTAAGGTGAAGGTTGAAAAATTCTTTGGTGGAGTTAACCACAAGATGACCAAGGAAGAACGGGAGGCCAGTATGAACAAAGGAGGCTTGCATGGTTTGAGCAATGAAAACCTCATAGCAACCGAAAAATTGGGGAAGAAAGCTCCGATCATCGTGACAGATGTTCCCGAAGATTTTGATCCACAAAAAGGTTTAACCGATTAATAGTAAAGGTAAACAAGTATGAAACTAAATAATATTGAGCTCCAGTTTGACTCGTTTGCTTCGGAAATGGCCAAATTGAAAAATGAGAAGCATTTTGACTATCTTGTTACCATTATTGGTGAAGACTTTGGCGAGGAAGGAATTGGATGTATTTATATTTTGGAAAATACAGACAACCATGAACGTTGTTCTGTTAAAGCTTTGTGCAAGGTTGTGGAAGGGGACAATGTCGTGTTGCCTTCTGTCGTTAAGTTGTGGAAGGCGGCTGACTTGTTGGAACGGGAAGTTTATGACTTTCTTGGAGTAAAGTTCCTCGGACACCCCGATATGCGTCGCCTGTTTTTGCGAAGCGACTTCAAAGGTTATCCTTTGCGTAAGAACTTTGACATGTCGCCAGACAAAAACAAATTTCCAGAGACCGATGATCCAGAAAGCGATTTTACCAGCGAATGGAATTTAGATGCTAATGGAAATCTTGTAGAAACCAAACACCGCTTGCTTGACTCTGACGATTTCGTTGTTAATATAGGCCCTCAGCATCCGTCAACCCATGGTGTGTTGCGTTTGCAAACCGTACTTGACGGCGAGACCATAAAGCGTATTTATCCGCATTTGGGCTATATCCACCGTGGAATAGAAAAGATGTGTGAAAATATGACTTATCCTCAGACATTGGCATTGACCGATCGTCTCAACTATCTTTCTGCAATGATGCATCGCCATGCATTGGTAGGGGTGATAGAAGAAGGTATGGGTGTAGAACTGACCGACAGAATCCATTACATCCGAACTATAATGGACGAACTCCAACGCATTAATAGCCACTTGCTTTATACGGCATGTTGTGCTCAAGACTTGGGCGCATTAACGGCGTTTATCTATGGAATGCGTGACCGTGAGCACGTCTTGAACGTAATGGAAGAGACTACGGGAGGTCGCTTGATACAGAACTATTATAGAATAGGTGGACTTCAGGCAGATATTGATCCTAACTTTGTAACTAACGTCAAGGCCCTGTGTAAATATTTGCGCCCAATGATTCAAGAGTATCTTGACGTGTTTGGCGACAACGTGATAACACATCAGCGCTTTGAAGGCGTAGGCCCAATGGGGCTTGAAGACTGTATTAACTATGCAGTTACCGGCCCTGCAGGACGTGCGGCAGGATGGCATAATGATACGCGAAAGTATCATCCATATGACTGCTATGACAAGGTAGAGTGGAAAGAAATCACTCTTACGGGTGGAGATTCTATGGATCGCTATATGGCGCATATTTGGGAAATGTATCAAAGTCTTGATATTATTGAACAACTGATTGACAATATACCAGAAGGCGATTTCTATGTAAAGCAGAAACCCGTTATCAAGGTGCCAGAAGGACAATGGTATTTCTCTGTAGAAGGTGCCAGCGGAGAATTTGGTGTTTATCTTGATTCTCGTGGAGACAAGAGTCCTTATAGGGTGAAGCTGCGCCCAATGGGACTTACGCTTACAGGCGCACTTGACAAGATGTTGCATGGACAGAAAATAGCAGACCTTGTAACAACCGGTGCAGCAATTGATTTTGTAATTCCAGACATTGATAGATAATTATTATGTACGATTTTAGCAAAGTAACAATATGGTTTGATGAATTGCTGAGACAAACCTTAGGGCTTGGCAATTTCTTGACTGTTTTGATAGAGTGCGTACTGGTGGGCTTGCTGATTATTGTGGCTTATGCTCTTTTGGCAATTGTTCTCATCTTTATGGAGCGCAAGGTCTGTGCTTATTTTCAATGCCGCTTGGGGCCTATGCGTGTAGGTCCTTGGGGCGTTTTCCAAGTATTCGCAGATGTGCTCAAAATGCTCATCAAGGAGATTTTCGTTGTGGACAAGGCAGACAAACTGCTTTATTATCTTGCGCCATTGTTGGTTATTATCGCCTCTGTTGGAACCTTTTCTTTCCTTCCTTGGAACAAAGGCGCAGAAATACTTGATTTTAACGTCGGTATTTTCTTGGTAACAGCTGTTAGTTCCATAGGGGTTTTAGGTATCTTCCTGGCAGGATGGAGTAGTAACAACAAGTATTCTGTGGTTTCTGCTATGCGTGGGGCCGTTCAGATGATTTCTTACGAAATGTCATTAGGCTTATGTCTTATCACCGCTGTGGTTATGACAGGAACAATGAAGATATCTGGAATTGTTGAGTATCAACAAAGTTCATGGTTGATTTTTAAGCAGATACCGGCTCTAATTGCTTTTGTAGTGTTCTTAATAGCGGGTAACGCTGAAGCTAATCGTGGTCCTTTCGACTTGGCTGAGGCCGAGAGCGAGTTGACTGCTGGTTATCATACAGAATATAGCGGTATGGGCTTTGGCTTTTATTACCTCGCTGAGTATCTGAACCTGTTTGTTGTTTCTGGTATTGCTACCACTGTTTTCTTGGGTGGTTGGATGCCTTTGCACATATGCGGATTGGATGCGTTTAATCAAGTGATGGATTTTATACCCGGCATAGTTTGGTTCTTAGGGAAAACCTTTGTGGTTGTCTTCTTGTTGATGTGGATTAAATGGACTTATCCACGTCTTCGTGTAGACCAAATATTGGCCCTTGAATGGAAGTACTTAATGCCATTGGCTTTGTTGAACTTGGTTCTTATGACTTTGTGCGTTGCATTCAAATTTCATTTTTAATTGAAGAAGAAATGGAAAATAATAAAGAAGCATCATATTTTCAAGGTATAGCAAGTGGCATCAAGACCCTTGCAACAGGATTGAAAGTTACGATGAAGGAGTATTTTACTCCCAAGTCTACTGAGCAATATCCTGAAAACAGAAAGACAACGTTGCACGTTTCGGCACGTCACCGTGGCCGTTTGGTGTTTAAACGTAATGAGGACAAAAGCTACAAGTGTGTGGCTTGTACCATGTGTGAAAAAGCTTGTCCAAACGGAACCATCAAGATTACACACGAAATGGTGACCGACCCAGAAACAGGAAAGAAGAAACGACATCTGATAGATTACCAATATGATTTAGGTGACTGTATGTTTTGTCAACTATGTGTCAATGCGTGCAACTTTGATGCAATCGAGTTTACAAACGATTTCGAGAATGCAGTCTTCGATCGTAGCAAGTTGGTTCTCCATTTGGATAAGGAAGTTTACGAAGGAGGCTCTCTGCCTAATTTGTTAGAAGGGGGCGCTCCGTTGACAATTGGTAAATTTAATACAAAAACAAAGTAGGAGATATATATTATGGCAAGATTAGTTATGTTTGCAATTCTGGCTGTCGTAATATTGGCTTCAGCGGTGTTCTGTGTAACAACGAAGCGTATTATGCGGGCAGCAACAGCGTTGCTATTTGTTCTTTTTGGTATTGCTGGAATGTATTTTCTACTCGACTATACCTTTCTTGGCGCAACCCAAATCAGCATTTATGCCGGTGGCGTCACTATGATATACATTTTTGCAATACAATTGGTTTCCAAACGAACTTTGCAAGGTTTGTCTGAACGTTGGTTAGGCAAGAAAACCATCTTGGCTGCAATAGTGGCTTTGGTGGGACTTATTACGGTTGTAGCTGTTCTTTTAAAGAATAAATTCTTGGATGTGGCCATGTCTAACGGTGATACACTCGCTAAAGAGTTTGATATGGATACACTTGGAAGAAGTCTTGTAAGCGCAGATAAGTTTGGCTATGTTCTCCCATTCGAGTTCATTTCATTGTTTTTGCTTGCTTGCATTATCGGAGGCCTTGTCATTTTGAACCAAAAGAAAGGGGAGGAAAAGTAAATGATACCAGTACAGTTTTTCTTTATATTAAGCGCCGTTTTGTTCTTTATAGGAGTTTTTGGCTTTATTACTCGTCGCAATTTGATTTCAATGTTGATTTCTATAGAGCTGGTTTTAAACGCTGTTGACTTGAATTTTGCGGCTTTTAACAGGTTGCTTTATCCTAATGGATTTGAGGGTATGTTCTTTACATTGTTCTCAATCGGTGTGAGCGCAGCTGAAACTGCCGTTGCAGTTGCAATTATATTGAATGTTTACCGCCACTTCCATAGTGATCAGGTGAACAGTATCGAAAACATGAAATTATAATAAACGATGGAATATACATTTGTTTTTTTGATACTTCTTCTCCCGTTTTTAAGCTTCTTGCTTTTGGGATTGGCGGGAATGAAAATGCCACAAAAGTTAGCAGGTATTATCGGTACATGTCTAATGGGTGTGGTTTTCGCTTTGTGTATCTACACGGCGTACGAATACTTCTTCGTTAATGGTAGAACGGCTGATGGCTTATATCCAACGGTTACGGCCTTTAATTTTACCTGGCTCGATTTTGGTAAAGCACCTTTGTTTGGCACAGAACTTCTTTTCAAGATAGGTTTTCGCCTTTCTCCAATTAGTGTTCTGATGCTAATAGTGATAACTACCGTTAGCTTTATGGTCCATATCTATTCGTTTGGATATATGGCAGAACGCGATGAAAACTACAAAGCAGAAGGATATGAAAAGGGTTTCCAGCGCTTTTACGCTTATCTGAGCCTTTTTACCATGTCTATGTTGGGCCTCGTTGTTGCTACAAACATTTTCCAAATGTATCTGTTTTGGGAGTTGGTGGGTGTTTGCTCCTATCTGTTGATTGGATTCTACTATCCTAAGCATGCTGCCGTTCATGCAAGTAAGAAAGCTTTCATCGTTACACGATTTGCCGACTTATTTTTCTTGATCGGCATCTTATTCTATAGTTTCTATATGGGCACCTTCGACTATGACTTGAATGTTATGCCAGATCTTAACAATCATTTGGCTGGCGCAAGTTGTATTATTCCTGTAGCCTTGTTCTTAATGTTTATTGGTGGTGCAGGTAAGAGTGCAATGTTCCCATTGCATATATGGTTGCCTGACGCTATGGAAGGCCCAACTCCTGTCAGTGCATTGATACATGCTGCTACCATGGTAGTAGCCGGCGTATACCAAGTTGCCAGTATGTTCCCAATTTGGGTTCAATATGCTCCTAACCAGTTGCATTGGGTAGCCTATATTGCTGCATTTACAGCATTTTATGCTGCTGCAGTTGCTTGTTGTCAACGAGACATTAAACGTGGCTTGGCCTTCTCAACCATTTCACAAATTGCTTATATGCTTGTTGCTTTAGGCGTTTGTACAGCTCTTGACAACCATGAAGGTGGCTTAGGTTATATGGCAGGTATGTTCCACTTGTTCACACATGCCATGTTTAAGGCATTGTTGTTCTTGTGCTCTGGTGCTATTATTGTGATTATTGGAAGTAACTTTAAGGAATATATGGGAGGCTTGCATAAGTATATGCCAATTACCAACATCTGTTTTTTGATAGGGTGTTTGGCTATTGCTGGTATACCTCCTTTTGCTGGGTTCTTCAGTAAAGACGAGATTATTACCGCTTGTTTCCAATTCTCTCCATTTATGGGCTATTTTATGACATTGGTTGCGGGAATGACTGCTTTCTATATGTTCCGTCTCTACTATGTGATTTTTTGGGGACAAAGTTATTATGAATTGGATCCGGAACACCGCCGCAAGCCTCAGGAAGTTCCATTTGTGATGTGGGGCCCGTTAGTGTTCTTGGCTATTGTGTCTTGTTTGGCTGGATTAGTTCCTTTCGGTCACTTTGTCTCAGCAACTGGACAGGCTTACGATATTCACCTTGAAACCAATGTAGCCGTAACAAGTGTGATAGTTGCTATCGTTGGAATAGCTTTAGCCACCTATATGTATGCACCGAAGAAGACGCCATTGGCAGATGCTTTGGCTAAGAAAATGCCAAGACTGCATAAAGCAGCACTTAATCGTTTCTATATCGATGATGCTTGGCAATTCTTTACGCATAAGGTTGTTTTTGGTTTATTCTCGAAACCTATAGCTTGGTTTGACCGTCATGTAATTGATGGAACCTTTAACTTCCTTGCTTGGGGAACCAACGAAGCGGGCGAATCTATTCGTCCATGGCAGAGCGGAGATGTTCGTCAATATGTCGTTTGGTTTATTTCAGGTACCATTGCCTTAACTTTAGTCTTACTTTGCTTAATATAAAAAGATGAGTATATTAACTTTATTCGTAGTAATTCCCCTTCTTATGTTATTGGGACTTTGGATGTCTGCCAATGATAAACAAGTACGTGGGGTGATGGTAGTTGGAGCAACAGCCTTGCTTGGACTCGCCATTTGGTTGACAATTTACTTCATACAACAACGCTCAAGTGGCAATACAGATGCTATGTTGTTGACTTATAGTGCAACATGGTTCGCTCCCTTGCATATCTGCTATAGTGTGGGAGTGGATGGTATATCTGTTGTAATGATACTGCTTTCGGCTGTAATTGTTTTTACCGGTACTTTTGCAAGTTGGCAGTTGGAGCCAATGAAAAAGGAATATTTCCTTTGGTTCGTTCTTTTAAGCTCTGGTGTATTTGGCTTCTTCATATCAACGGATATGTTTACTATGTTCATGTTCTATGAAGTTGCTTTGATACCAATGTATCTTCTCATCGGCGTTTGGGGTACAGGACCCAAAGAGTATTCTGCCATGAAGTTGACGTTGATGTTGATGGGTGGTTCCGCTCTCTTGATTTTGGGCATTCTTGGTATCTATTATTTCAGTGGTGCTCAGACAATGGAAGTTACTGAGATTGCTCAATTGCACAATATTCCTGTTGCAGTTCAGAAAATTTTCTTCCCATTTGTCTTTATCGGGTTTGGCGTTTTGGGCGCTTTGTTCCCCTTCCATACATGGTCTCCTGACGGTCATGCCAGTGCGCCAACGGCCGTTTCCATGTTGCATGCTGGAGTACTTATGAAACTTGGAGGTTATGGATGCTTGCGTATAGCAATGTATTTGTTGCCAGATGCATTGAATACCTGGGCTCCTGTCTTTTTGGTTCTTACCTGCATCTCTGTTGTTTATGGTGCATTGTCTGCTTGTGTTCAGACCGATTTGAAGTATATCAATGCCTATAGCTCAGTTTCCCATTGCGGTATGGTCTTGTTTGCTCTGCTTATGATGACTCAAACAGCTATAACCGGAGCCATTCTTCAGATGCTTTCACACGGATTGATGACAGCTCTTTTCTTTGCAGTTATCGGTATGATTTACCACCGTGCAGGCACTCGTGATGTTAGAAAATTAGGAGGCTTAATGAAAGTTATTCCGTTCTTGTCTGTTGCTTATGTCGTTGCAGGTTTGGCAAACTTAGGTCTTCCGGGATTCTCTGGTTTCGTAGCAGAGATGACAATATTTGTTGGCTCCTTTGAAAATGCTGGTACCTTCCATCGTGTTGCAACCATCATAGCATGTACATCTATCGTTATAACTGCGGTTTACATCTTGCGAGTTGTAGGAAAGATCCTTTACCAGAAGGTGCCAAATCCTCAGTTGGAAACATTACATGATGCCACTTGGGATGAAAGATTAGCCATTGGTGGACTTATCCTTTGTGTTGCAGGTCTTGGATTAGCTCCATTATGGGCTCAAAACGTTATTTCTGATGCTGTCGCACCGATATTTAACCATATCTTGCCTTTTGCCAGCACCCTTTCAACATTGTAAAACCTAACCATAAATATTAAAATGAATTACAGTGATTTCTTGAAAATGGTCCCAGAGGCTTCTTTGGTATCAATTTTGATAATCTTGTTTGTTGCAGATTTCATCTCGGCAAAGGCGCAGGAACGCAAGTGGTTCAATCCTTTGGTTTGTGTTTTGATGTTTGCCCAAACGTTGGTTTGTCTTCTTCCACAAGTTGCTACTTCTGCATTTGGTGGAATGTATGTAACATCTAATAGTGTGGAAGCGATGAAGGCTATCTTGTCTTTTGGAACGTTAATTGTTTTAATACAAAGTAAGACATGGGCTATTAAGAGTGGCAAAGAAGGTGAATTCTATATGCTTATCGTTTCAACGTTGATCGGTATGTATGTGATGATGAGTGCCGGTCATTTCCTTATGTTCTTCTTAGGACTTGAAATGGCAAGCGTGCCATTGGCTACAACGGTGGCATTTGACAAGTATCGTAATGATTCAGCAGAAGCGGCAGCTAAGTTTATCCTTACTGCTACGTTCTCAAGTGGTGTGATGCTATATGGTATCAGCCTCCTTTATGCTGCGACAGGAACCTTATATTATGATGATGTAGTTTCAAAAATTACTCCGTCAGCATTGTCTATAATGGGCTTGGTGTTCTTTTTTAGTGGTTTGGGATTTAAGATTTCTTTGGTTCCTTTCCATTTTTGGACAGCCGATACCTATCAAGGTGCTCCCACCTCAGTAACTGGTTATCTTAGTGTAGTCAGCAAGGGAGCGGCAGCTTTCACTCTTTGCACAATCTTGATGAAGGTGTTTGCGTCATTAGTAACCTATTGGACGTGTTTGCTTTTCATCGTAATCGTGTTGTCAATAACTATCGCTAACCTTTTTGCCATTCGTCAATCAGAGTTGAAGCGGTTTATGGCTTTCAGCTCAATTTCTCAAGCAGGTTATATAGTTTTGGCTATTGTAGGTAACACTTCAATGAGTGTTACGGCTTTGAGTTTTTATGTCTTGGTATATGTTGTAGCCAACATGGCTGTCTTTACCATCATTAATGTTGTAGAACAAGCCAATGACGGCAAGACGATGATTGAAGACTATAATGGTTTTTACACGACGAATCCAAAGCTTGCCTTTCTTATGACGTTGGCACTATTCTCTCTTGGAGGTGTCCCTCCGTTTGCTGGTATGTTCTCAAAGTTCTTTGTTTTCATGGCAGCAGTAAAAGGTGCAGATGTTCAGACAACGATGGGTGGATGGGCATATGGTGTGGTTTTCATAGCTTTGCTTAACACGGTAATAAGTTTGTATTATTATCTAAAGATAGTAAAGGCAATGTATATATCCCACAGCGATACACCTTTACCTACTTTCAAAAGCGATGTGAACACCAAATTTGCATTGGCATTGTGTACCCTTGGTGTAATTCTTATGGGTGTTTGCAGTTTTGTTTATGATTGGTTAGCAACTGTTTAATTCTCTACAGATAATTTCGGGGTTAGGCTTTTCTTAAGTCTAACCCTTTTTTTATAGTGGTTGGTATCTTTATTTAACGGAATTATACAGTCCTTAATTTGTTGGTTGTAAACCTTTTTGTTAACTTTGCAGTTATGTAAGAAAAGTGGGTGTTTTTCATTTTCCTAAGCTTTCTTCATAAATGTGACCTTGTCAACTTGGTAGTATTAGAATTGTATAATCTGATAGATAAGAATATTATAAATGCATTTTAGATGGAACTACGAAAAGCCAACGCCAGAGCAATCTCAGGTAGCAAAGGAATTAGCTGCTAAACTTTGCATTAGTCCGGTATTAACATCTTTGTTGGTTAAACGGGGTGTTACCACCGAGTGTGCTGCTAAACGCTTTTTTCGCCCACAATTGGCCGATTTGATTAATCCATTTGTTATGAAAGATATGGATATAGCTGTCGAACGGCTTAATGATGCAATGGGTCGTAAAGAGCGAATATTGGTATACGGAGATTATGACGTGGACGGTTGTACGGCAGTTGCATTGGTCTATAAGTTCCTAAGGCAATACTATTCAAATATTGATTACTATATTCCAGATCGTTACGATGAAGGGTATGGTGTGAGCAATAGAGGTGTTGATTATGCAAAGCAGACGGGTGTAAAACTTATCATTATTCTTGATTGTGGCATAAAGGCGATAGAAGAGATAGCTTATGCAAAGTCATTAGGCATTGATTTTATCGTGTGTGACCATCATATGCCCGATGAACAACTACCTAATGCTGTCGCTATTCTTAATCCGAAACAAGACAACGACCCATATCCGTTTAAAGACTTGTGTGGGTGTGGAGTAGGTTTCAAGTTTATGCAAGCTTTTGCCAAAAACAATGGTATACCGTTTTCCCGGCTTATTCCTTTGTTAGATTTCTGTGCGGTAAGTATTGCTGCCGATCTTGTTCCTGTTGTAGACGAGAACCGAATATTGGCTTTTCATGGATTGAAGCAACTCAATCAAAATCCAAGTATTGGCTTGAAAGCCATTATAGACACGTGTGGGTTGACAGGTAGGGAGCTCTCCATGAGCGATATTGTTTTCAAAATAGGTCCCCGTATTAATGCTTCTGGCAGGATGGAGAGTGGTCGTGAAAGTGTAGACCTATTGGTGGAACGTGATTTCGGAGTGGCTCTTCAAGAGGCAAAACATATAGATTTATATAACGAACAACGCAAGGATGTTGATCGCCATATGACGGAGGAAGCTAACCAAATAGTGGCTCGTCTTGACACACAAAAGCATCAGTCAAGCATTGTTCTGTATGATGAAGGCTGGAAAAAGGGGGTTATAGGTATCGTTGCTTCTCGTCTGACAGAAATTTATTTCCGTCCGACAGTTGTTCTTACGCGTGACGGCGATTTTGCAACTGGTTCGGCACGTAGTGTTGCTGGCTTTGATGTTTACTCAGCCGTTAAAAGTTGTAGAGATTTATTGGTGAATTTTGGTGGACATACCTATGCTGCTGGTTTGACCTTAAAGTGGAGTGACGTTAAAAAGTTCCGGGATCGGTTCCAGCAATATGTGGCCCAACATATTCAACCTGAACAAACAGAGGCGTTGTTAAATGTTGATGCTGTAATCGACTTTAAGGATATTTCCAAAAAACTGCATAATGATTTAAAGCGGTTTGCGCCTTTTGGCCCGTTAAACACCAAGCCTATTTTCTGTACAAAAGATGTTTATGATTTTGGTACCAGTAAGGTTGTTGGTCGTGAACAAGAGCATATCAAGTTGGAACTGGTTGATTCCAAATCGAACAACGTAATGAATGGAATTGCTTTTGGTCAAAGTGCATCTGCTCGTTACATCAAAAGTAAAAGGTCTTTTGATATTGCTTATACAATTGAGGATAATGTGTTCAAGCATGGAGCTGTTCAATTGCAGATAGAAGACATTCGGCCAACAGAGGAAGAAAAACAGTAGTGGATAGATATTTAGCCATTCTTCACCAATACTGGGGGTACACAAACTTTCGTGGCATCCAACGTCAGATTATTGAGAGCATTGGAAGCGGTCGTGATACGCTTGGACTAATGCCTACCGGTGGAGGAAAATCGCTCACTTTTCAAGTTCCAGCTTTAGCATTAAAGGGCGTTTGTCTGGTTGTAACTCCTCTTATTTCATTAATGAAAGATCAGGTTGACCATTTGCGTCATTTGGGAATACAGGCGAGTGCCATCTATTCCGGAATGACTCGCGACCAGATACTTTCAATTCTTGAAAACGCCATTTTTGGAGGGGTTAAGCTACTCTATATCTCACCGGAGAGACTTCGCTCCGAGTTATTTCTTTCCAAGTTAGCTCACATGAAGCTATCGTTTCTAACTGTAGACGAAGCTCATTGCATTAGCCAATGGGGCTATGATTTCCGCCCGTCTTATCTGGAAATAATTGCCGTTCGGAAGTTATTGCCTCAAATACCGGTTCTTGCCCTTACGGCTACGGCTACGCCGAATGTTGTAGAAGATATTCAAAACCGGTTGGGGTTTAAGGAAAAGAACCTGTTTAAAATGAGTTTTGCGCGTGATAATTTGGCATATGTCGTGCGTGAAACTACAGACAAAGTTGCAGAACTTGTCCATCTTCTTATGAGGACAGAAGGCTCAGCCATCGTTTATTGCCGCAGCAGGAAGCAATGTCGTGATTTGGCGTTGACGTTATGTTCAGAGGGAGTTGGTGCAACATGGTATCATGCAGGTTTGGATCCCCATACCAAAGAGGAACGGCAAGACGACTGGCAACAAAACAAGGTGCGTGTCATTGTGGCCACAAATGCTTTTGGTATGGGAATTGACAAGCCAGATGTACGTTTAGTGGTTCATGTGGAGTCTCCTAATTCTATTGAAGAATATTTTCAGGAAGCAGGTAGGGCGGGTCGAGACGGACTGCCTGCACAGTCAGTAGTGCTTTATTGCCGGGGAGACGAAGCAAAACTTAGGGCCAGGGTGGCACGTACATTTCCCGAGAAAGAGGTTATTCGTCAAATCTATGACGAGATTGCTTATTTCTTTCAAATAGGAATCAATAGTGGTATAGGTACTACCTGGGAGTTTTCGATAGAAAAATTTTGTTCTGTCTATCATCGTTTCCCGTTGTTGGTACATTCGTCTCTATTGATTTTACAACGGGCAGGATATCTTCAGTATGAACTCGAACCCGACACACGGGCAAGGGTGAGAATAACCATTAGCCATGAGGACTTTTATAACATTGAAGGCCTTTCGCCGAAAGAGCACATGACGCTTGAAGTGTTAGCCCGAACGTATGGTGGGTTGTTTTCGGATTTTTCCTCTATTGATGAAACTTTTTTGGCTCAAAAGATAGGCTATTCCCGTGAAGAGCTATATCTTCTGCTAACAAGTTTAAGTCGTAAACGAATTATAGAATTTGTCCCGAGACGCAATGTTCCTCAAATAACTTATCTCAAAGACCGTATTGATGGGTCTGATGTAATACTTGGGCCAGAAGTGTATGAAGAACGAAAGAAAAGCTTCATTGAGCGTATAGACGCAATGATTTCTTACTTGACCTGTTTTGATGTTTGCAGAAGCAGACAACTGTTACGCTATTTTGGAGAGACCGACACCCACAACTGTGGCCATTGTGATGTCTGTAAAGGCCATAAGATGGAAAAGGACCAGCTTGCTCATGTTCGTCTTTCGTTATTGCATCTACTATCGGACGGACAAAAGCATCCGATTTGTGAGGTTTTGTCCTTGCCATTCGAGCGTGATATGCTCAAAGTTGTTATTGAGTCATTAATAGATGAGGAAATCATAATTAAAGGTGAAGGCTGCCTTTGGCAGAATGGCATAGGACGGTAAAGACTTTCCTTTTAGATTTCTCTCTTTGCATGATCCTTTTCCTTTACAGATTATTTCCGGCGGTCGGATACGACATATTTTCCGAAAAAATAAGGAGAAATATGTAAATAATCCATAATCAAGGAAATTCCGATAGACCCTGACAAGACTATAATCTCAGCGATGATGAGGAACAACATCCCCGTTTTGTCGAACGAAAACAAGGGCACCAATGGTTTGCAAAGTAGTGTAAAAATAGGAGAGAATAAGATTATGCTAAGCGTGTGACGTCCTATGTAAAGGCAAGCAGAGCGAACCGTCCCTTTTATAAAGCCGAAGATGAAGACGCTAATGCTCATGGCCAAATAGACTATGGCTATTCCATAAACCGTATTTCTATCATAGTGGGTCACATCTGATGCTATTATTGCCATCCCAACAAGAGCCCACCATGATAGGGCCAATGTTTTGTGGAGCTTGAAGCCAAGTTGTTTTATTGCTACACCGGCAAGAAAGAAGCATCCGCAAGAGAGCGAAAGAATTTCCAGTTTTGAACAAATGAAGTAGGAAACCCATATCATCAGTATTTTGGTTGCAATTGGAAGGCGAGGCATTGTGGCGAAAATGCCATAATAGATGCAGCCACACACTATAAGCGTTTGCAGATACCAGTAAGGGCCTAAGGGATGCACGACAAGGCATTGGGCAAAGACGGAGGGGGTGAGATGGGCGATGTGCTCTTTGATGGGAAGGGCGGAAGCCATCAAGATATAGCCTGATTCCATGACAACGTAGGGTACGAATAGCCACCACATGGTGCGTGCAAACTTGCGAGGCGTCTTCTGGATGTTCATGACGAAGCCGGAGATAACAAGAAATGCAGGCATGTGAAAGGTATAGACAAACCGTTTCAGTTCTGGATAGAGTGAACTTATGTAGGTTAGATGGAATGCTATCATGAGAACGATGAACACGAATTTCATGAAATCAAGTTCATCTATACGTTTGTTGCAAGGGAAGTTGTTGGGGTTGCCCATCGTGTCTGTATAAATAGTTGGATAGAATGAAGGCGAAGCGTTGCTTTGACGAGCCGACTACATCTTCATGCCAAGTTGATACATGATGAAGCCATAGATGTCTGCCGTCTCTTCCATTTGCTTGCTAAGGGGCTTCCCACCTCCATGTCCGGCTTTGCTGTCTATTCTGATTAATATAGGGGCAGACCCGGCCTGGCTTTCTTGAAGTTTTGCTGCAAATTTAAAGGAATGGGCTGGTACGACACGATCGTCGTGATCGGCAGTCGTTATCATTGTGGCAGGATAACTTACACCTTCTTTTATGTTGTGAAGAGGCGAATAGCCCTTAAGATACTCAAACATTTCTTTGCTGTCTTCGCTTGTGCCGTAATCTGGTGCCCAGTTCCATCCTATGGTGAATTTGTGATAACGCAACATGTCCATGACCCCAACTTCAGGGATGCACACTTTAAACAAATCGGGGCGTTGGGTCATGCAGGCGCCAACAAGCAGTCCGCCATTACTTCCTCCTATACAAGCCAGGTGTTGCTTGTCGGTGTATTTGTTGTTGACAAGCCACTCTGCTGCGGCGATGAAATCATCAAAAACATTTTGTTTTTGCATTTTAGTTCCAGCCAAGTGCCAGTCTTCGCCGTATTCTCCACCGCCACGCAATACCACATAAGCATAAACGCCACCGTTTTCGAGGAAAGGAATTCTCATAGGAGAGAAATAGGGTGGGTAGGTAACGTTAAATCCGCCATAGCCATACATGAGAACAGGGTTCTTTGCGTTGCGTTTCAAACCTTTCTTGTAGGTCAGAAAAATGGGGATGCGGGTTCCGTCTTTCGATGTATAGAAAGCCATTTCTGAAGTATAGTTGTCAAGTCGGAAGTTCACTTTCGGCACATTATAGGCTTTGCTTTTTCCTGTTGCCAAGTCATATTGATAGATGGTGGTGGGGACGGTATAGGAAGTATAGTTGTAGAACAGTTCTTTTCGCTCACGCTTTCCGCTAAAACTTGCATCGCCAATTCCCGGCAAGGAAATTTCCCTAAGTTTTTCTCCGCTTATGTTATAAAGATATGCATGAGAGTAGTTGTCTTTGCTATAAGAAAGAACCATTTTGTCTCCATCTGCAAATGTCACGCCATCAAGGACGGCATCTTTTTCCGGAACCAGTTCTTTCCAGTCGTTATAGCCAGGTTTGTTGATGTTGGCCACCATGAGCCTGTATTTTGGCGCTCCGGCATTTGTGAGTAAATAGATGGTGTCACCAATTGTTTCGATGGGATAATAGGTTTTTGTGCAGTCGCCAGTCATTTGAATAAATTGCGAGTTGGGCTTTCTTAGGTCGCGTACATAGAGGTTTACGCCTTGGTCCATTCCTGCTTCTGTAAGGAACATCATGGTTTCTTTTTGGTTTACTTCTACGCCATAGAAGCGCAATGGGTTTACAGGGTTTTCATAGAAGAGGACGTCTTCCGCCTGCTTTGTGCCAATCTTGTGGTAATAAACCTTCTGTATTTCGTTTTTTGCAGAAGTCTCTTTTCCCTTTTCCGGTGCGTCATACGCGCTATAATAGAAGCCGTTTCCACACCATACGGCCCCTGTGAATTTGGCCCAGACGATGTGATCGTCAAGCAAAGTTCTGGTTTTTACATCCATTACGTAGATTTCTTCCCAGTCGCTTCCGTTACGTGAGATGGTGTATGCAAAATATTTTCCGTCGTTTGAAAAGGAGATATCCTTTAGGGCTACTGTGCCGTCGATGCTGAGTTTGTTTGGGTCAAGAAAAACATGAGCTTCTCCGTCAGGCGTTTCCATTTGGTAGAGCACGGCTTGGTTTTGCAGTCCGTTGTTCTTGTAAATATACCATTTTCCGTTTTTTTCGAAAGGGGTATATACCTTTTGGTAGTTGACAACTTGTTTTAGCCTTTTTAGGTATTTGTCACGTTGCGGTATTTTTGCGAGATAGTCTTGTGTGACCCTGTTCTCGGCTTCTACCCATGCAGCTGTAGTTGCCGAGGTGTCATTCTCCAATGGCCTGAACGGATCGGCAACCTTTACACCAAAATATTCGTCTATGGTGTCGTCTTTTGGTGGTAGAGGATAGTTTGGCTTTTGCCCCATTATTGTCAAAGTGGTCATGGTTAGAGCTGAAATTGTCAATAGTTTTTTCATCATGAAGAACGTTATGTAGTTGCAAATTTACGCTTTATTTTTGTTTTCGGCAAATCAAGATATGTGTAATGGCGGATTTTAAGTAGGTTTTTTTGAAAGATTTTTGCAGAAAAGTATGGCTATATCGTTTTTTTGTTTCAATTTTGCAATAACAAGAAACAGATATGGTTAGTTATCATTAAAGGATGGGGAAAATGGCAACGAGAGCTGAAAAGAAATTTCTTTATAAGGAGATACAAGATTACGTGTTAATTGCTATCGGTATGATTTCGTACGCAATAGGTTGGAATGTTTTCCTGTTGCCGACGAATGTTACGGCGAGTGGTCTGCCAGGCATATCGTCTATCATCTACTGGGCTTTTGGAGTGCCTGTTCAAGTGCCCTATTTTGTCGTAAATATCTGTCTGTTGCTGGTTGCCTTGCGCATTTTGGGTGGTAAGTTCTGTGTCAAGACCGTTTATGCTGTTACAGTTGTAACCTTGTTGACCTCTTTCTTTTCTCATAGCTTAAAGGATATCCATCTACTTCAAGATCAGCCTTTGTGGGCGGCCTTTTTGGGCGCCGTGTTTTGCGGTTGTGGCATTGGTCTTGGCTTTTCGTCGGGGGGAAGTACTGGTGGAACGGATATTGTGGCTGCTATTGTCAACAAGTATAAGGATATTTCCCTTGGTCGTGTTATCATGATTTGTGATATTTTTATCATTTCTTCCAGCTATTTTGTTGTGCATGATTGGGAAAGAGTGTTGTATGGGTATGTAGTCCTCTATGTTCAAGCCTTTTGCATAGACCAAGTGGTGAATAGCAGGCGACGTTCTGTGCAGTTTTTTATCATTTCAAAAAAATACATGGAGATAGGCAAACGCATAAATACCGATGCCGAAAGAGGTGTTACGGTGGTGGATGCCTCAGGTTTTTATTCTGGTCAAGAAGTGAAGATGTTGTTTGTTCTTGCTAAACAAAGGCAATCACACACCATTTTTCAACTTATTGAAGAGGTCGATCCCGAAGCCTTTGTTTCGCAAAGTGCGGTGATAGGTGTTTACGGTAATGGTTTCGACAAGATAAAGCATAGAAACAAAGAGAAGAAAGAAGGCTCATCAGACCCTCTGGAAGAGCAATCGGTATAGGGAGTTTCGATAGCTGGCAATTTTTGTATGAGAGGATGCTACTTTGGATGAAGCGTTTAAGCGTTAATGTAAAACTGGGTTAGACTATAGCTTCTTTTTCTTAATTCTTGAGCGGATAGAGCGCAGAGAGCCATTGGCAACTCCCATGATATGCTCTATTTCTGTATTGGACTTATTAATATGTTCAAGAATCATTTCGAACTTATATTTTGCAGATAATCCGTCATAGCCATTGTCTATAAGGTCTACGAAGTCGGCATCTAAAAGCCTGTAATACTCAATAACAGACTCAAAATCGCGTTTTCTCCACAACACGGTTGTCTTGTTGGCCAGCACATCGGAATATAGCAAATAGCCATGGTTCAACATATCTCTGTGCTTGCCGAGCAAAGCATCCTTGCGCCGGTTTAGCAATTTTATTTCTTTTTCCTTATTAATTCCATTCCTCTGCAAATCGGCAATCTGCAATTCGTAGTTCCTTATGCGCATCTGGTCGATGGAAATAGCGGCTTTGGTTTTTGCTTCTTTATATTTATAATACAACACGATTATTACAGCAAGCATCAACAAAAGCAAGATAAGAACCCCACCAATCGCTATGTTGCGCTCATATTTTTGACGCGATTTTGTGTTGTCAAAGTCAAGTTGTATAGCTTGAACATTACAGTTGTTGCGCATTTTTAGCATACTATCTTTCTGCGCCACAAGCTTTTCGGCAGTAAGCAACGCCCCGGAAGTATCTCCTCTCTTCTGTTGCAGATGGAACAACGTCCACATCGCTTCACACCTTATCTGCATATCGGCCGACCTAAGAGCTATACGCAGGAGCGAGTCTGCCTTAACATAATTGCCTTCGTTCATATATATTGTGGCAAGATTTCCGTATGCTTCGTCGATAGGTGAGGTTTGAAGAATCTGGCAGAAATATCTCTTGGCAAGGGTCGCGTTAGTGTGCATCAGGTATGCTCCAACGTTATTCAATACTATTTTCTTGTCTTTTGATGGCACATGACGCAAAACGGAGGTACACATTTTTAGATAATAGCTCGCCCTGTCGGAACGGCCAATCTTACTGCTGAGCACGGCAAGATTGTTGTAAGCGTGGGCAAGCCAGTTAACGTTGCCGCTCTTTTCTGATTCAGCAAGCGACTTCTTGGCATAGCTTATGGCCATACGAAACTCTCCTGCATCATCGTTGACAACAGACAGGCTCTCGAATATCTTATGGCGAAGTTCTGTATCTGTACTCTTGGCTGCGATGAATTCGGCATTTTTTAGATTAAGCACCCCATTTCTAACATCTCCATTCTCGTATAAAAGCATCCCCTTATAATAATATGCAGAAGCAAGTTTTTCGGCATCATGGCCTATCTTCAAATAATATCTAATTGCAAAATCAAGCCATTTCATTGGGTCTGCAGGCTTATACATACGATAGGAAGCCTGGGCATGAAGTAGAAAATAATATGATGAATCGGCTTCGCTACGCAACTGGGATGGCAGAACAGAGCCCAATTTAATATATGCCGAATCAACGAATCCACCCCTTAGTAGCGAATCAACTTGTACAAGGGATGTATTTGTCCTTTCACCATTTGTACAACAGACGAACAGTTGTACACTCACAAATAATGCTATTATCAGCCTTACTTTTTTCATGCTTATGTATGGTTAGCCACTACAAAGATATTAATTTTAGGAAATAATCGAAAGCAAAAAGACGATACTTGTGTTGCATTTTATAGAATAGGAGGATGGCAACTGCTCGGTTTAAGCATGTGTAAATATCTAAAGTATAGCACATTACACGAAAATCCACATTGCAACACCTTTAAAAGATTTTATAAACAAATATTTCTCCCTCTTGCTTTTATTCGCTACATTTGTGACAGTCTTAAAGAGCGGAGCAAGTAAGATTTTTTATATCAACTTTAAATAAATAATTATGAAACAAAAATTACTTATTTCTATTCTTTTTTTATCGCTCCAATGGATGATATTTCCTGTAAGAGCAACGGCAGAACAGAATGAAGAGGCAAAAAACTACATTAAGATGCACTTCTCCGGTAAGGTGGGCTCACAATATGCGCTGCTCATAATGGGAGCTAAAACGGGAGAATATACGCTTGACTGGGGGAATGGTGAAACAGCAACCAGCACTCTGAACACAAGTGCTACGGCAATTACAGGAGAACTTAAAAGTCAAGATCTAACAATATACGGCAATATCTCGGTTTTGGAATGTTCGGGCAATGGGCTTACGACACTCGATGTTACATCGATGCCGACTCTGACTCACCTTATTTCAAGAGACAATTATGTGGCAGAGATGGATTTCTCTAAATGCAAAGAGCTGAAAGTGGTATGCATACAAAGTTCTCCGCTCAAAAGTCTTGACCTCTCAGAAAATACGAAGATTGATAGCGCCATAGTATCTAACAACCGCATAGCAAGCTTGAAACTGCCGCAAGAATCAGAACTTGAATATCTGCTCTGCACTACAAACTCTCCGCTAACCGAGCTTGACCTTTCTGGTTGTCCGAAACTGAAATACTTGGATGCCATGCAGACCATGGTGACAAAATATGACTTGAGCAAGAATAAGCAGCTTACTTATGTGGCAGCTGGACTCGGAAGACCTATCACACAGTTTGTGTTGCCGGAACAGAACAATATAGACACGCTGATGTTGCCTATGGCAAATATCAGCTCTATAGACTTGTCGCAGACAAAAAAACTGAAATACTTGCAGCTTGACAATAACTTCACTCTTTCGAAGCTCGACCTGTCAGGCATGACAAGTCTGGAAACTCTGTTGTGTGAGAGTGCTCCGATAGAGAATCTAAACTTTTCAGACACGCCAAATCTTACAACGTTGACATGCAACAACAATTACATGCTGACGTCGCTAAATTTGTCAGGACTGGCCAAACTTGAAACTGTGAGCTGCTATGCATGCTCTCTCAGCGAACTTAACCTTGACGGATGCATGTCGCTGAAAAACCTTGACTGCTCAGAGAACATGGAACTCTCTACGGTTAACTTCCCTGAATCTCTTGCGAGTCTCAACTGTAGCGGATGTGCTTTCGCAGAAGTTGATGCATCAAAGCTGCCTAACGTTACAGACCTACATTGTAACAATAACCAGATAACGAAGCTGGACCTGAGCGCAATGGAAGGACTGCTCGCACTCGACTGTGGCGATAATGCCATAACAAAGCTCGACTTTAGCCATAACAAGAAGATTGCCGATGTTGTTTTAAAGAACAACCCCATAGAAACAGGTATAACGTTCAAAGATGCAAATGATTTGCGCTACGTGTCTGTTGACGGTACAAAGCTCGGCGTAGAAGCGTTAAACGAGTTATATATGTCGCTCAGACAGAAGCGCGAAGAAGATGACAATAATGATTTAGGAGGACTACTGTTGTTTAATAACGTGGAAAACGATTTGGCAAAACAGAGTGCAACAAAGATAGCAACGGATAAGGGATGGATGGTAACTGTTGAAGGAAACGGGACTACTGGCATCGGAAAGGAAACCGAAATAAATGAGCCTGCCATTACAGAAACAGCTTACGGCGTTGAGATAAACGGCATAAATGGCATGGCTCAGGCTGTGACAGTATACAATATTGATGGCAAACTAACCGATATCGTGCCGGTAAAAGACCATAAGGCAAGCATCGAAATTCAAGGACGCGGAACTTATATTATTGCAGCCAAAGGAATGAAGACTGTGAAATACAGGAAATAACCAAACGCATAGAAGCAAGTAAGACGAAACATCATAAAAAGATGTTAGAGTCTCCATCCGAACAGTAACAACGTTAAGGATGGAGACTTTTTTATTATGCGGTTCACATTATATTCTTTCTTAATTGCTATGCACGCAAAATGCCCGTCTTTAGCAAACTTTCCAGTTGTTAAATTTGCAACTACGGCGGGAATAACGTAAATTTGTAATCTCTTAATCATAATTTCCTTATTGATAAAATCCATGAAGTCATCCAAACTTTTTCTTATATTCCTACTGGCCATGATGGCCTTCACAACTAAAGCCCAAGAAGGAGCTTGGAGCGGTAGTCTTGACGTTTTTGGTACCAAACTGCCCTTGGTATTCAATTTCTCACAAAATGGTTGCACCATCGACTCTCCATCGCAAAACGCTAAAGATATTCCGGCCGATAAGAAAGACAACGATGACGGAACGATAACAGTAACCATCGAAATGATTGGTGCAAAATATGAAGGGAAAATGGAAAACGGAGAGATTAAAGGCACGTTCAGGCAGAACGATCTTTCGCTACCGTTGACGCTAACCCCGGGCAAGCCTGTGGTAAAGCGCCCGCAAACCCCTGTGCCTCCCTATCCCTACAAAGAGGAAAACGTAAGTTTCACCAATGCCGGATACACATTCAATGGGACACTCACCCTACCAGAAAACAGCTCGAAGAATACACCCGTAGTGTTAATGGTCACAGGGAGCGGACAACAAAACCGGGATGAAGAACTGTTCGACCACAAGCCGTTTGCCGTCATCGCCGATGCTTTGGCAAGGCATGGTATAGCCTCCTTACGTTACGACGACCGTGGATGGGGCGACAGTAATGTCAACTTTGCCAATTTTACCACAGAAGACTTCCGACAAGATGCCGCCGCTGCCCTGCCGTTGCTGCGTTCGCAATTCAACAAGGTGGGCATTTTGGGGCATAGCGAGGGCGCCACCATCGCCATGATGCTTGCCTCCGAGGGCAAAGCCGACTTCGTAGTGTCGCTCGCAGGAATGGCAATATCAGGAAAGGAAACGCTCCTTATGCAGAATCGTCATGGCTTGTCTTCTCTTGGACTGCCCGAGACAATGATTGATGCCTACTGTAAAACTTTAGGAAACGCCTTGGATGAGATAGTGCACGGCAAGAAAGCAATCGAAATAGCAACAGAGAAAGTACCAACGGGAATGAAGCCAGTATTAGCAGCAGCACTTAAACAGGCTGAAACGCCATACATTCGTTATTTTCTTACCATAGACATCAGCAAGTTGTTGCCCACAATCAAATGCCCAGTACTTGCCCTAAACGGCACAAAAGATACTCAGGTGGACTGTGCCGCCAATATCGAAGAGCTTCAAAAGGGACTCACAGGCTGCAAGCACACCATCAGCAAGATAGATGGAGTCAACCACCTGTTCCAACATTCCACCACAGGGGATGTGGCAGAATATCAACAGATAGAAGAAACTATTGCGCCAGAGGTGCTTCAGGCCATAACAGACTGGATTAAAACAACCGCCAACTGATTTTTTTGAAGCCAAAATGGTAGCCAAAAAATATTGCCCCTTCTGTAGAGAGAATGTAAGGAGCAGAAACGTAGCATTACATGGGGGTTGGTATAGAATAAAAATTCAGCCAACAGGCCAATAATTTTCATTAACAAAGGCCGATGACGCCAAACACAAATGGCATCATCGGTTGATGCATATAGCAGATTTTTAGACCACACGACCAGTATTTCAGGCACCTTGTTTCAAGTGGCATAGCTTTATTGCCGGCTTCTGCACCTACTACGCGCCGCATCCCAACAAGACGGTCATCTACTACTATGATGCCACCGCTCTCGGCTCTAACTATGCCGTGAACGACCAGGACTTCCACTGGGTGGTAGTCCATGAGTTCGAGCGCCACGGATGGCAGGTCATTGACGTGTATCTCGGCAACCCGATGCGACACGATGAGAAATACCTTCTCATCAATCAGGGGTTTGCCGGGAAGCAACGCCTGATGCCGTACTTCAACCGCCAGAACAACGATGACCTTATCCTCGCCGTCCAGTCCGCAGGAGTGGAGCGTGGTCGCAACGGCTTCCGCAAGAACAAAAGTATGGAGAAGCAGCCGGAGTCCGAAGAAGACCTTCTCGAACACCGTACCGACGGCACCGATGCCTTCGACACGCTCTATATCGGCTGCGAGAAGTTCCCACAGCACGATTTATACCCAATTGCAATTGGTGGGGTGAGATAATTCGTGCTTTTTTCGTTAATTAGTGTTTTATATTTGAGGAAATTGTAAATTAAATAGTATTTTTGCTGATTATAACTTTAATTTAAAATGGATTTAATTTCTCTATGAATATATTTAGCAATCTTCCCAATCCTCAGAAGGAAAAATGGGAACGACATCAGAAATACCTAAGAGATAGAGGTATAACAGAATCTCAATTTCAGCAAGAATTGGAACAAAAACGTGAGCAAGAACATTTGGAACTTTTAAAAAGTTTAGGTGTCACAGAAGAAGTTTTTCAAAAAAAGGTAAAGAGGAAAAAACGAATAGAATCCATAAAAGAATCCCTTATGTCAGGGCTTGGTTGTTTGATTCCTTTTACGCTTTTTATAGGCATACCAGTTATGGTTTGCTCTGATTTTGGGAAACCTTTTCTCATAATACTTGGCATAATTTGGGGACTTTTTCTTTTGGGTTCTATACTTGTTCCAGTCGTTTTCTTTATTAATGAAGTAATTAAAGATTCTATGTCAAACAAAGCCATAAGAATAGTCGTGGCTGTATTAATATCAATATTGATACTTGGGGGACTTGCTTATACTTGTGGAAGTAGTAACACTGAATACCATATTGATGATGCTCATAGACCAGATAGATTCTAAATTGTTTTCATTGAAGCGGAACACTGCCTAATCACCCTTTCCTATACGCCTTTGTCTTGCGCCCAACGCAGGATGAAGGCTTTTCCTTTTTCTGCGGTATGCTCCGCTTTTAGAACCTCCTTCGCTTCGCTCTCCGCACCTTTAGCATTTGCAATCTCTCAGGCGTGAGAGTCTATAACATAAGGTAGTCAATCCCGATTTTCAAAGGAGTAAGGCGTGGCGCACCGCCTTTCCTGCACTTTGTGCATCTTTTCTATGCTGTTATCTTGGTAGCTTGTTCCTCCGTCCCTGCCATTGTCTGTGGACGAATTGGCTTTTATTTCGCCACCAAAATGACAAGTATTCATTTTTGCCTTTTCTCATCCGTTCCACACTCTCATTAGTGAATGAACTCCGATACTGCTGATGTTCATTTTTGTAGCCACAAGCACATCCACCTTTCTGCTTGCCTTAAAGATAGGTATCTGTCTGCCACGATTTCATCATGAAAGAAGTAGCCATCCCATCCTATGATGACAACAGAGATTGCACAATTCATATCACCAGTCTTCTTCTTTTATTATTCCGGAGTAATATTCTGAAGTGGTGTTCTTTGTACCAAATCATTTTATTTGTTCGACGTGAAGCACTTACCAAATGTAATGCTTTCTGATTTTTCCTTGCAAAGTTAGCGCAAGCGGCATTCTGAAAGGGTCGCGCTCCACGCTTATCCTAAGATTTTTTCAAAAGTTTTTGGGGCAGGTTTGCCTCATTCCA
>OIZT01000024.1_pt1 | contig 136316 bp, 141 predicted proteins | sample 1588611 | NCBI WGS metagenome assembly OIZT01 (sample SAMN03283278) | human gut metagenome | biome: human-associated habitat; material: feces | host: Homo sapiens | place: Peru | collected 2012
CTCCTTAGGTTTTCAAGCACCAATAACAAGACGAAAGTAAGCAGCGAACTTCCTCCAACACATTCCGCCCAAAGTTGCCAATTAAAGAAATTGAACATCTCCACCGTAAAGAAAACAATATTGTAGAACAATATCGACAACCCTACATAATAACAGTACTGGGCCATACCCAGAGTATGGATTGAAGGATGCAGGTCTTCAGAAGAGTCGCGCGGAATGAACGGCGACAAGAAAATGGGTTGCAACACGCCCAACAAGGTCAGGGAAAAGGCTGTTACACCTGGAGTATTTTCAAAGATGTCTATTACCAATCCCATTAAGAACGCCCATAAAACAATTAGCCATCGAGGCGAATTGCGTTGAAACTGTAGTATGAAATAGACATATAATAATGGTGTGGCAATGCCAAACAAGTGGATATGGTTAAGCACTAACACTTGAACCAGACAAAAAAGCAAAGAATGAAGAATTCCTTTCAATAAATCAGCATTCATATTCTCTATTTATCCTCTTTTGGTTTTATAGAGTCGCGGGCGGCTTGCATAATCGAAAGTTTTTCTGCCACCGAAGCGTCATCTATTACACACACATCTCTTAAACGGTTGAAATCGGTCGTCAGTTTTACTTGCAGACGGTAAGACAACCCGTCCGGAGAATTGTAAACATGCTTGATATGACCTACCAAAACGCCACGCGGGAAGACGGACGAATAACCGCTTGTCACAACCGTATCGCCCAATTCAAACTTTGCATGACGTGGGATGTCGTCAATGTAAGCTATGTCAGAAGCTCCTCCCGACCAATGGAGATAGCCAAAATAGTCTCGTCCCTGAATGGCACAACTGATATTTGACTTATCATTTAGCGCCGAAATGATGACGGAATAATGACGGGAAACCAAATAAACGATGCCAACAACACCATTACCGCAAGCCACTCCCATATCTTTCCGCACTCCATCAGCCGATCCTTTGTCGATGGTGATGAAGTTTTCCGAACGGTCTGTCGTGTTGTCTACCACCTTTGCGGGGATAAGATGATATTGGGACAACATTCGAAGTTGTCCTCGTTTCAATCTTTCGGCAGCATGACGACGGTCGTAAAGCGCCTCGGACATTTCCTTAACTTGTTGCTCAAGATAGAGGTTACGCTGAGTCAACTCCTGATTGAGTCTCGTCAAGCTAAAAAAAGCCTCTATCTTCGATTCCATTTCATACACCTTACCCGAGACATAATTGGCCGATGTAAACCAAACGCTGCCTTGATAGCTGTTAAAACGGAACAGTAGCACCAAGCTAATGACCTCCAGCACAACAAAGAGCAACCAATGGTTGTTTTTTCTAAGAAACTCCGCTAAATTGTGCATAAAGTCTTGTAATCTTCTAAACGCCTATATATCCGATTATCGCATCAAGAAATTGAAGCGATCAACATTTTTCAATGCAATTCCAGCACCTATTGCCACACTGTGCAAAGGATCTTCTGCTATATGGAACGGAATGTTTATCTTGTCTGTCAAACGTTTGTCCAAACCACGCAACAATGCTCCACCACCACTAAGATAGATACCGTTTTTCACGATATCAGCATACAACTCAGGCGGTGTTTTGTCGAGTGCTGAAAGTACAGCATTTTCGATTTTGGCGATAGTTTTGTCCAAACAATGTGCTATTTCTTGATAGCATACGGGCACTTCCATCGGCAAGGATGTGATGCGGTTCGGTCCATGAACGATGTAGTCTTCAGGAGCTTCTTCCCCAAGATCGGTCAATGCAGAACCAACATGGAGTTTGATACGTTCTGCCATACGCTCACTCACCTTCACATTGTGCTGACGACTCATGTATTCCTGTATATCTGCAGTAAGTTCATCACCGGCTACACGGATGGAATTGTTGCTTACAATGCCTCCCAAAGAGATAACAGCAATTTCTGTACTGCCGCCACCGATATCGACAATCATGTTTCCTTCCGGGGCTTCAACGTCAAGACCAATACCCAAGGCAGCTGCCATTGGCTCGAAAATCAAGTACACATCACGGCCATCTGCGTGTTCGGCAGAATCCCGCACGGCACGTAATTCCACTTCAGTAGAACCTGAAGGAACGCCAATCACCATCTTCAAAGACGGATGGAAGAGGCGATTACCTGTATGAACCATCTTAATCAATCCGCGCATCATCTGTTCACAAGCCGTAAAATCGGCTATCACACCATCACGCAAAGGGCGAATAGTGCGGATGTTTGGATGTTCTTTCTCATACATCATCTTTGCCTTGCCGCCTACGGCTATCATTTTATCTGTGCGACGGTCAAGTGCTACCACTGAGGGCTCGTCCACTACAATCTTATCATCACTGATAATGATGGTATTGGCTGTACCCAAGTCCATTGCAATTTCCTGGACAAAAGAAAAAAATCCCATTTCTGTTTATAACTAAAAAATATGTTCTTACTTCGCAAACCACTCATGAATGGCAGTATCATAATGACTGCTTACACCAAAGGCACGCTCTGCAAAGATGCGACGGTCTTCAATATCGGTTTGGGCGCCCTTCTTGTTGAGCAGCTCAAGCAGCACACTGTACTCTGCCTTACTGGGAACTATCACAACGTCTTTGAAGTTCTTTGCTCCTGCTCGTATTAACGAGATGCCCCCAATATCGATCTTTTCAATAATGTCTTGCTCGCTGGCTCCACTGGCAACGGTCTGTTCAAATGGATAAAGGTCAACGATTACCAAATCAATAGCAGGTATATCATATTGTACCATTTGCTTTTGGTCACCTTCATTGTCTCGACGCGCAAGTATACCGCCGAAAATCTTAGGGTGTAACGTCTTTACTCTTCCACCCAAAATGGAAGGATAAGTGGTTACATCCTCTACCTTTTCACAGTTATAACCAAGAGATTCTATGAATTTCTGAGTACCTCCTGTGCTTAAAAATTTCACTCCTTCTGCATTTAATTTTGAGAGTAATTCTTCAAGGCCATCCTTGTGAAAAACCGAAATCAATGCTGTTTTAATTGTTTTTGTTCCAGCCATTATCAACTAATTAATATGATTTTTTAGTCTGCAAAATTACGAAAAACCTATGAGTTGTCTATATCTACACAACTAAAAAATGCAAAATAGCACTTAATTAATTATCATTTATCAATTTCTGCGTTAACCCAACAAGCAATAAAAGACATGCGAATTATTATTAAAAGATAACTAAATAGCAACTATCGCAGCCGTTTTTAAGGGATAATATAGATTTACTCACGCATCAAAAACAAGGCAAAGGCTTAGTTGCCAACAGATTTTTTCGTACAAGTAAGTAACCGTATAAGTACAATATTTTTGTAGACAAATAAAGAAAACGAAGCGAACGCTTTGTAAATAAAATTCTAACGAAATTTGGAAAATGGAATTTTTGATTGTATCTTTGCAATAGAGGAAGAGGCAAAAGCTTTTCCTCTTTTTGTTTCACCTAACTTTTTAACCCTTCTTTTCATCATAAATGAGCAAAAATAGGAGAAAATTGGCTTTCTAAAACCCGATATATTAGCTTCTAAAACCCCATCTATTGACAAACAAAACACAGGGTTTTAGATTTCAATAGGTAGGGTTTTGCATTACATCCGGCAACAGAAAAGTCATTAATATAAATATTTTTTACTAATTTATAGTTCCTTATCGATTCGCAATATACAACTGCGAACACAAAGATATAATACAAATTAATATTTTTTCGCAGCATTCAATTCTATCAAACATTCCAAAATGCTCAAACAAAAGCACTATTTTAAAATCGAAACAACTTCATCACCTTTGAAAAACTAAAGGCAAACCATTTAGGAAAAGGGCTAAATCAACTATAAAATAATATGAAAGGGAAAGAAAACAGGTTATAAATCGTAATTAAAAGTATTTTCTTTTCAATATCAAAAAAAATACATTAAATTTGCAACCGACATTAAAACAGAAGTAACCAAATATAAAATAGAAATTTATGTGTGGTATTGTAGGATATATTGGAACACGGGAAGCATACCCTGTTCTCATAAAAGGTCTTCACAGGCTCGAGTACCGAGGGTATGACTCGGCTGGAGTTGCACTTATCTCTGAAAAAGATCAAAAGCTCAATGTCTATAAATCAAAGGGGAAAGTGGCAGACCTCGAAGCCGTAGCAAAAGGCAACGACTGTTCCGGAACCATCGGTATTGCCCACACACGCTGGGCCACTCACGGAGAACCGTCCGCCCGTAATGCCCACCCCCATATTTCCGAATCAGGGAATCTGGTCATTGTGCATAACGGTATTATAGAGAACTATTCCCATCTGCGCGAGCAACTCATCGAGAAAGGGTTTCATTTCAAGAGTGACACAGACACGGAAGTGCTGGTACAATTGATTGAATATGTTCAGAAAAAGAACAATGCCTGCCTCACACAAGCGGTAATACAAGCTCTTCACAGTTGTATTGGAGCCTATGCAATTGCCATTTTCGACAAGCGCAACCCTCAACAGATAGTTGCCGCACGCAAAGGTTCACCGTTGGTAATAGGTGTCGGAGAAGCCAACAAAGAGTTCTTTATTGCAAGCGACGCCACACCAATCGTTGAATACACCAAAAACGTTGTTTACATCGACGACGAACAAGTGGTAACTATTGAGCCTGGAAAAGACCTACAAATATTCAATCTTGACAGTACAGAAGCTAAAGTGTGTGTCAAAGCCATCGATATGGACATCAATATGCTTGACAAAGGAGGCTTTCCTCATTTCATGTTGAAGGAAATATTCGACCAACCACAATGCTTGCGCGACTGTATGCGTGGGCGCCTGTTTGCCGACAACGACCCTAAAAACCGCGACAAATACGACCCTACAGAACGGTACAACAACCATGAAGATTGCAATTCCATTGTGTTAAGTGCTGTAAAGAATAACAAAGAACGACTGCTTTCGGCCACAAGATTTATCATTGTAGCCTGCGGAACATCCTGGCATGCAGGACTTATCGGTAAACAACTCATTGAGCAGTACTGTCAGATTCCCGTAGAAGTAGACTACGCATCCGAATTCCGCTATCGCAATCCTGTCATCTACCCCAGCGATGTGGTCATAGCCATATCACAAAGCGGTGAAACTGCCGACACCTTGGCTGCCATAGAACTTGCTAAGGAAAAGGGAGCTTGCATCTTCGGCATCGTCAACTCTGTAGGTTCAAGCATTGCACGAGAGACCGACACCGGCATTTACATACATGTTGGGCCAGAAATAGGTGTAGCTTCAACCAAAGCCTTCACCGGGCAACTCACCTGTCTTTACCTTTTGGCACTGGCATTAGGACACGCCAAGCAAACGGTAAGCGAAGAAGAGTATGTAAATATGATACGCGAGCTGAACATTATTCCGCAAAAGATGGAAAAAGTTCTTGAGCAAAACGAACGCATCGAGCAAATATCGCGTACCTACACCTATGCTACCAACTTCCTTTATCTGGGACGCGGATGGAACTATCCCGTAGCGTTAGAAGGTGCACTAAAGCTGAAAGAGATTAGCTACATACACGCAGAAGGCTATCCTGCTGCAGAAATGAAGCATGGCCCCATTGCACTTGTAGACAATCATATGCCGGTTCTATTTGTTGCTACCCACCACCAGCAATATCAAAAGATTATTTCCAATATGCAAGAGGTAAAAGCTCGTGGCGGACACATCATTGCTATCATCACCGAAGACGATGACCTTGTTCCGAAGATAGCCGACGAATGTATTGCCATACCTCAAACGCTGCCTCCTTTGGCGCCGCTATTGTCGGTATTGCCCCTACAGATGCTGGCTTACCATGTAGCTGTAAGAAAGGGAATGGATGTTGACCAACCTCGAAACTTAGCCAAAAGTGTAACCGTAGAATAGTTAATTAAGATATAAATAAGCGAGCGTGACCGTCAAAAAGACAGTCACGCTCACTTATTTAAAGACTTTTCTTAAATCAAGACAATGATTTTGTGGAGCTGGCGGGAGTCGAACCCGCGTCCGCACAAGGAAACCATACGCTTTCTACACGCTTATTTCAGACTTTGATTTTCGTGTTGAGGCAAGACCTGAACCACCAACCACAACCTTATCCTCTAAAATTTCACACAGGCATCAAGGCCTACCCATGCTATTCCCGATTTCCTAGCACCGCTACATCCATAAGATTCGGAAAAACATCCATGGAGCGATGTCTCGTCCTGCTACCTGGTAGCTGGATTAAGCCAGTAATCTACTGTACTTCGATTAGGCAGCGAGAGCGTAATTGTTTTCGCCAATTAAATTTTTGTTCGCTCAGATTAAGGAGCTAACCAACGAGGCTCCGCGTGCTTACGTACCATCTCGTCTTGCCGTCAAATCCAAACAACCCCGAGATTGATGTACAAAACCGACACTTCGGTTCATTTTATTCTGCAAATATACGTCAAATCTTCAACATCACAAAACTTTTACACCTTTTTTATAAAAAACCAAGGAGTATCCACTTTTGTTTAGGGCACTATTGAAAAAAAAACGTACCTTTGCACAGATTTAGTAAATTATCATGCAACAATTTAGTAAATACCAAGTTATATAATAAATATAAATCGCGATAAACTATATAAAAATGAAGAGATATCTCTTACTGCTTTTGGTGGCTATCTGCTCTTTAGGCGCTGTGGCACAAACGCACATGACCGACTCACAGGTAGCAGATTTCATTATGAAAGAACACCAAAAGGGCACTTCCCAAGGGCAAATAGTTACAAAACTCATGCAGAACGGTGTAGATATTGCCCAAATACGACGAGTTCGCAAGATGTACGACCGTATGCAAAACGGAGGCGCAATGGGTGCAGCCACAACACAACAGCAAACTGATGACCGTACGAGACGCAACAACGGGCAGACGCGTAACGGCACCCGCACCAACAAAGAGGTGGAAGACGAGACCCGTCAATACTATAACGACGAGGAAACCCAAGCCAACGACTATACCAATATGCGTGTACGGCGTTTTGACAACGAGGACGATGACCAATATGATGCATACAACGGCGACTTCGTTGAAATGCAAGATGAAATGGATGACTGGATGCCTGTAGACACCGCCAAGATGTATGAGCAACTTGTCAAACGCATAAAACTGGAAAAGAACCGCAAAAAAGTATTTGGTCGAGACGTTTTCAACAAGAAGAACCTTACTTTTGAGCCTCCTATGAACATTGCCACACCTGCCAATTACAGGCTGGGGCCTGGCGATGCAGTCTATGTAGACATCTACGGAGCTTCACAAAAGTCAATGCAAACAACCGTATCTCCTGACGGCTATATCAACATTGACGGTTACGGGCCTGTTCAGGTAAGTGGGTTGACTGTGTCACAAGCCAACAGCCGACTTAAAAACACACTCGGAAAGCGCTATAGTAGCAGCAACATCAAGTTGTCTGTCGGACAGACACGCACAATCATGATAAACGTAATGGGAGAAGTAAAAAAGCCGGGCACCTACACGCTTTCCGCTTTTGCCACCGTTTTCCATGCGTTGTATATGGCAGGTGGCCCCAACGATCTCGGTACATTACGCAATGTCAAGGTCTACCGCAACAACAAATTGGTGAGTGTTGTGGACGTTTACGACTATATTCTTAACGGCCGTTTGTCAGGAAACGTAAAGCTGGCTGACAACGATGTCATTGTTGTGGGAGCTTACGATTGCCTTGTCAATATAACTGGCAAGGTTAAACGACCGATGTATTACGAGATGACGCGCAACGAAAGTCTTGGTACTTTGCTTCGATATGCCGGCGGATTTGCAGGAGATGCCTATACAAAGTCGGTAAGAGTCATACGAAAGACTGGACGTCAGTACTCTGTTTATAGCGTTAACGAGTTTGATATGAGCAGCTTTAGGTTGGCCGACGGCGACTCGGTAACAGTAGACTCCGTCATTCCACGCTACGAGAACATGGTTGAAATAAAAGGTGCTGTCTTCCGCCCAGGTATGTATCAGGTGGGCGGAGAAATCAATAGCGTCAAGACTTTAATAGAGGCCGCAGAAGGATTAACCGAGGTTGCCTTTACGCCACACGCCATTATCCATCGCATGAAGTCGGACCGTACCTTGGAAGTAATATCTGTTGACGTGGAAGGAATACTAACTGGCAAGGTGGCCGACATTCCGCTACAAAACGAGGATGTGCTCTTTATCCCTTCTAAAGAGGAAGCTCAACAAGAACGCACCATTTCAATACACGGCGAAGTGCAATATCCAGGCATCTATAAATATGCTGACAACGAGACGCTGGAAGACTTCATCCTGCAAGCAGGAGGCCTAAAAGAGACTGCATCTACCGTTAAAGTGGATGTCGCGCGCCGCATTGTTAATCCGAAAGCCATGGCATCAGACTCTATCATCGCCCAAACTTACACCTTTGCCTTAAAGGACGGGTTTGTCGTTAGCGGAGAGTCTGGTTTCCATCTTGCACCTTTCGATGAAGTATATGTTCGTCAGTCTCCGGGGTATAGCAAACAACAAAACGTAGAAGTGAAAGGCGAAGTACTGTTTGCGGGAACCTACACTCTGGCAGGACGTAACACAAGACTTAGTGACATCATTAAAGCTGCAGGCGGACCCAACCAAGTTGCATACATAAAAGGAGCACGCTTAGAACGGAAGACCAACGAAACGGAGCGCAAACGTATGGAAGACACCTACAAAATGGCTCGCGAGCTCCAACAGCAGAACATGATGGAGATGGCGACACGAAGCCAAAACGCCTCAGCCCTAACAGGTATGGCAGAGAAAAACGAAGCCGTAGAGCTGGCCAAGTTTCAAGTTCCTGAATATTATCCCGTTGGTATCGAGCTCGACAAAGCTTTGGCCAATCCAGGTGGACAAGAAGACATTTTGCTCCGTGAAGGAGACCGCATCACGGTTCCACTCTACAATGGAACCGTAAAAATAAATGGTGCTGTGATGTATCCGAACACCGTTGGATATGTAGAAGGCAAAAGTGTAGCCTACTACATCGACCAGGCGGGAGGCTTCGCCACCAACGCCAAAAAGCGCAACACCTATATATTATATATGAACGGGATGATTGCCAAAGTGGGACACAATGCGAAAATCAAGCCCGGATGTGAAATCTTTGTTCCGACAAAAGCGCAAAGCAAGCTTAGCATAGCCGAAACAATGACAATAGGAACCAGCGTGGCCAGCATAGCAACAATGATTGCAACACTTGCCAATATCATTAATTAATCTTAGTTAGCAGATTATGCAGAAGTTTTGGGAAAAATTTCTTTTTTGGAAAAACAAGATAACATCATCTGACAGCACAGAGGTAAAAGAGGAGGACGACACCACTTCGGATGACAATGTCGCCTCAACTGACGATGAACGTAAAGAAGAAAACCTGCCAAAAGGCCCTGACACAGACGAGGCTTCTAAGGTGTCAGCAACTGAAAAAGACAAGAATGACGCCTTGGATATACGCGTTGTCGTAAGAGAAATCAAGAGATACAAATATGTTTTCCTGATTGTCATACCCATTGTACTTACCCTTGCCGCAGTATATATATATAGTGTACCGCGCTATTACACCACAGAAGCGTCGTTGGCACCCGAGGTTGAAGATCCAAATGTGGGAAACGGGTTATCTTCGATTGCCTCGTCATTTGGCCTAAACATGTCAAACATCAAAACAACAGACGCTATCAACCCCGAACTCTACCCTGACTTAATGGATGACAACCGCTTTGTAGTTGACATGTTCAGAATAAATCTCAGCACCAGCAACGACAGTATTCATACCGACTATTACACCTATCTTACCAAATACCAAAAGAAATCGTGGGTTGAACAGTCGGTAGGCGGATTTATCAAAAAGCTCATGCCTAAGCCAAAGCCCAATTCCATTTCTCAAGAAAAGGGCGATCCATACGTTCTTGACAAGAAAGACGACGAGGTAGTACGCAAGATTCGTAAAGACATCAACATACGCGTAGACAAAAAGACAGGAGTGATTACCATCTCGGCAACGGCACAAGACCCTCTCATCTGCAAGACTTTGGCAGACTCTGTGACAACACGTCTTCAGAGTTTCATCGTCAAATACAGAACCAGCAAGGCCCAAAAGGACGTAGACTACTATAAAAAGTTGATGAAAGATGCAAAGACTTCCTACGAGAAAGTGCGTAGAGAGTATGGTGAATATTCGGATGCCAACACGGATGTAGTGCTCGAAAGCGTCAAATCGAAACTTGAAGACATGGAAAACGATATGCAATTGAAGTACAACCAGTACACTCAAGCCTATGCACAATATCAGGCCGCAGTGGCAAAACTGTTGGAAAAGACACCTGTCTTCACTAAGCTGAAGGGAGCAAGTGCCCCCATCAAGCCCGATGGCCCCAAGCGTTTGATTACTATCGTCATCAGTGGTCTGTTTGCATTCTTTGCTATTGTGGCTGGAATCATAGTCAAACAAATTTGCAAAAGCAAATAACTCTTATACAGAATATTCATGTTGGGGTGCTTATTGCTTGCCACATTGCTGCTTGAGGTATTTGTACTCACCTATTTGGAATACCTTTCTTGGAAAACCATCTACACACCTTTGTGTTGTCTGATGCTTCCTTACACTGTGGTATTGCTCATCACCATAGCTGTAGCTGGCCGTTTTGGGTTTGTAGACTTCTACTATCCAAGCATCTTTGTCTGGAATGTAGGACTTATACTCTTTGCCATTCCCAGCTACCTGATGGGAATGCTTGTTAAAAAATCGCCTACATTATTTGAAGCAAAGATTGAAGAAGGCAGCTATCCGTGGAGTTTGGGAGTTCTTTCCATCATCATTTCAATCGCTTTCTTCTACCGTTTCATGTCTGTTTTAAGCAGTACCACAGAGTTGTTTGGTACGGACGACTTTGCTGAAGAGTTCAGCGGTCATGGCATTTGGGCACACTTACGGGAAGTGGTAATGCCCTTGGTGATTATAGCCACCTATTATATCACGAAAAAAAAGTGGTGGTTATGGATTATTACGGCCTTGCTCTTGAGTGTCCAGTTTCTATATATGGTGAAGGGAGCGGTAATCATTGCCATCGTGTCCGGAATGTGTATGCGTCTTTATGCCCACAAGATGCACCTATCTCTCAGCCTTCTTGCAAAAGTTTTTTTAGGCGGTTTTGCCATATTTATCATCACTTACATGGTTCTACCCCTTATCGGCAACGAGAGTGGAGAGGCAAATATGGAGTTGTTTGAATTTGTAACAGGCCACTTCTTCCACTATTTTACCAGTGGTACACTTGGCTATAGCTATGATATGCAGATTGGAATGCCGGACAGGGGCGACTTCGAAATTATAGTTTCGCCGTTTGTCAACATCTATAAAACGCTCACTGGCGATCCCAACATCCTTTCACCGGTAAATCCCTACTACCATCACACAGGAATAGACCTTACCAATGTGCGAACATTCTTTGGTACACTGCACGTATACAGCAATGTTTGGGAATTTGTTATCTACACGCTCATAGCCAGTAGTCTGATGTATGCCTTGAAGCTTTCGGCTATGCACACGGGCAATATCTTTATTTATGTCATCCTTTCCTACTTCTGTGGATTGATGGCTATGGGGTGGTTTGAATTTTATCTGTTCCATCTGTCTATCATAGAGATACCATTGATAACACTCGTTCTTTTGGGAATAACCCGTCTACACCACAAAAAGCAGGAGGTAGAGTCATGAGCATAAAAAGCAATCTCTATTATAGTGCACTCTTGACTTTCAGTACTTATCTTGTTCCATTATTGGTTTTCCCGTATATCAGCCGGGTTTTGGGTGCAGAAAGTATAGGAGCTATAGATACCGTTGACAACATCATAGACTATTCTATCTTGTTTTCCATGATGGGAATGTCCACTTTGGGCATTCGGGAAGTGGCGAAAAGCAAAAGCGACCCAAAGGCCTTACAAGCCACTTTCAACGATCTTTTTGCATTAAATGCCATTTCTACGGGTATCGTTTTCCTGCTGCTCGTTCTTGCGACCATTTTGCTTCCTGCCATGCATGGCCGTATAGACCTGTTGGCAATAGGAGGAATAAAGCTTCTTGCCAACCTTTTCTGGATTGAATGGTTGTACCGCGGTCTGGAAAATTTCAAGTACATAACGCTTCGCTCCATCGTTGTAAGAGTGTTGTTCATTGTTTCTGTCTATATTTTTGTAAGACAACAACACGATTACATCATCTATTACGCCCTATTTGTAGGGGTTGTTGTGTTGAATGCCATTTGCAATTGGACGCACAAAAAAAGCATTGTATCGTTGCAGTGGCGAAACTGCAACCTGAAGAGATATGTCAAACCGTTTATTGTCCTTGGTCTTTTTGCCATGCTTTCTGCGGTTTACACCAAACTTTCGATGCCTGTCTTGAGTTTCACTTGCAGCGATCAAGATGCTGGATACTACGCTACTGCCACCCGAATGTACCAAGTGATAATCGCTTTAATCTCGTCACTCATCAGTGCTATCATTCCTCGCATGAGCGTATTGATAAAGGAAGGAAAGACAGCTGAGATAGAACGAATGACCAAAATGGCCTTCCAGCTACTCTTCTTCATTGCATTTCCTGTCATAATATTCATGGAGTTGTTCACTCCAGACATCATTCTCCTCTTCGCAGGTAAAGGGTTTGAACAGGCCATTACCCCAATGAGAATTGTAATGATACAGGTGCTCGTTATTGGAACAGAACAGATTTTCATCTTACAACTGCTGATTCCGCTTAAACGCGACAAGTGGGTGGTATATAGCGGAGTGGCCGGCGTGGCGGTATGGGCTATACTAAGTGCTATACTTGTACCCAGATTTCATGCTATCGGCTCGGCTATAGTGTGGGTTTCTGCCGAACTTACAGTACTCGTCTGTGCTTCCTTCGAGGTGAAACGTGTCTTGGGATTTACCTTTCCATGGGGTTATTTCAGGAAAGGCATACTCATTGCACTTCCCTATATAGGATTTTGCATTCTCTCAAAAATGGTCTTTGCCAATGTGCTCTTCCAGTTGGGAGGAGCAAGTGTGTTGTTTCTTATTTACGCTGCATTTCTATGGAAAAGGGTAAAACTATAACTTTTGCTGCGGGCATAGTCACATTCAATCCCGACCTACAACGCTTAAAAGAGAACATTGAGAGCCTTGTTAAAAATGAATTGTTGGGAAAGATTTTCATCGTTGACAATGCTTCGGAGAATATCAACGAGTTGAAAGAACTACTAAACACATTCCCCACCGTCACCTTGATTGGAAACGGCCAGAACTACGGAATAGCTTATGCCCTCAATGTCATTTGCCAACAAGCACAACAAAGCGGGTTTGACTGGGTGATGACGTTAGACCAAGACTCCGTGCTTCAGCCCAACATTTTGCAAGAATATGCCAAACACACGGCAGACGTGGGGGTAGGAATCATTTGTCCACGCATAGAAGACCGAAATATGGGAAGGCAATATGCTACAACCGACCACGGATGGGAGAAAATAGACCAATGCATTACCTCTGGGAACTTGGTAAACCTTACAGCATGGAAGGAAATTGGAGGTTTTGACGAAAAACTTTTTATAGATGGAGTTGACTTTGATTTCTGCATACGTATGCGCAAAGCCGGATATGGCATCCTACGATCCAACAATGTATACTTGCTGCAAGAAGTGGGAAAAGGCCGGTCCAAAAGCTTGTTCGGGAAAACTTTTTCGATAATGAACCATGGAGGGAAACGCCTTTACTATATCATTAGAAACTATCTTTACCTTGGGAAGAAGCACCACCAAAGACTTCATTGGACAACAGAAGTGGGAAAGCGGGTCTTCATTGTCATGACATACGAACACCATAGACTACAGAAACTGGGATATATGCTACGCGGTTTAGTCGATTTTGTTCGGGGGAAAATGGGTAAATTAGAATAAACAAAAGGATTAGATTATGATTTCGATAGCTCTATTTTGTGTAAACTACAATTCATACGACAAGTTATCACGCTTTCTCGGAGCGATAGACCATGGGGCAACAACCGTTTCCGGAAAAGCACAAATAGACATTTACATTGCCGACAATAGCGACAAGAACATTCAAAGCATAAAAACCGACATGAAAAATTGCCATGCCAAAGCGTTTGAATACAATAGCAACCTTGGCTATTTCGGGGCAATAGGACGCATGATGCAGGATATTGACGTTAAGAACATTTACGACTATACCATCATCAGCAACGTTGACTTGGAAATAGATAACGACTTCTTCATTCAACTTTTGGCTTCTAACGTTGACAAAAACACAGGATGGATTGCTCCGCAAATCTATTCAATAGCTGAACACCGTGACCGCAATCCTAAGATAATGGAGAGATATGCAGAGAAAAAGCTAAAAGTGTTACGCCTATTCTACAAATATCCCTTACTGAATGCACTATATACTGCCACTATGTACAAGCGTAAAAAACTTCAATCACACAAAGACGGAAGTGTTATCTATGCAGGGCATGGGTCTCTCATTATCCTCACCAAAGAATATTTCAACCGTTGCGGTATAGTCAATTATCCTGTTTTTCTGTTTGGCGAGGAACTCTATCTAGCAGAAGAATGTCGCAGCCATCACCTGAATGTGGTGTATTCACCAAAGATACGGGTCGTTGATAGCGAGCATACTTCCACTTCCAAAATGAAAAAGAAGTTTTACAACAAGTGCAATATTGAGGCTATTGACTACATTCTTGCCACCTACTATTTCACCAAATAACACCTTACAGTTTCATCACACAAAGGCTGCGCTCTCCAACAAAAACAGAATCGAAAGACAATAAGCTACCATCCCTACTGCAACGAGGGTGTAAATCGCAAGCCCAATGCTTATAAAGGGTGGGAGAAGCAAACTTCTTGTAACTGCGGCAATCGGCCACCAACTCCACTTTATCCGTATCTATATTCACTCTGTAAATCTTTGCATGACGCCGTTTGTCGGGATAAGTATCAACAACAAACTCTCTATCGTTGACAAAACTATGATGACCGTCTGAGTTCAACTGGGGATAACCGCATCGTTTGAAATGCCTCATCGTGTTGTCCGTGAAGTAAACATGCGAGTCTATGTCAGCTATTCTGCAATAAGCAACTATTCCGTTCAGGTTGTTCCATACATAATGGGACACCATTCCCGAAGTTGGTGACGCCCATAACGACTTGGTTTGAAGGTCATAGACCATCAGCCGCGTTTTCTGGAAGGTTCCCCTATACCATCTATGCAAGAACGACACATAGCGACTGTCGGGTGAGAACTCTGTATGGGTGACAAAATGAAAAGCATCTTCCATGGTTGCTTCGTGCTCAAATTCAGCTATTGACTGCAATGACAACAACAACTTGCGTTGGTTGGAAGCAACATCTATCAGAAACAAGCCTGTCTTTTCAGTGACATCTTGATCTAAATAAGCATCATCATCCGAATAAACATAACCATATCCGGGCATCATTGTTTGCAAACGCTCATAACTGAAGGAGGTTGCCAAAGCCCCGTCAGGACTAATGGTGTCAATAGGCCAGTCCAAATAAAGAGCGTTTCCATTATCAACATTGACGATGGCAGACTTCACCTTCGCACCTTCAGCTATATTGAAAATCACTTCCTTACTGTTCCGCCATTGCAGACGACAACCTTTGTGATAGTTCCATGCCCTTGTTTCCGCTACTTTATGCCATTCTTCATAATCTTTCCCAGAGAAAAATCCCACCTCAAGCACATCATCGGCAGTTGGCATACGCAACGGAATCGTTAGCCTATTAGCAAGCAAACGCTGATTGTCAAGGCTGAAAGGAGTAACATCGTGAAAGCCAAAAAAACATCCTGGCTTGACAACGGGCTGATGAAGAAACCATGACTCGTAGTTTGGCAACAAATCGTAAAAACCTTGATAAATGTTACGCAACGCATTTTTTACGATATAATTGTTCTTTACCAACCCGTAAACAAATGCCTCTATTTTGTTCATAATCTTACTCTCTTATTTCACTTTTTTCACTAATGGGTTGCAAATATACTCTTTTCAACCAATATACACAAAAAAAACTGCAAGTTTCATATTGTCAATTAAAATGAAAAAACAACAATGCAAAAAATCGAACTCTTGATGCAATAAAGACCATATATGGTAGTTATATATAATAAGATGGCAAAACGCGTTACTATTATATGCCCAATTTATAATGAGGAAAAATACATTGCACAGTGTATTGATTCCATTTTGGAACAAGACTATCCTCAAAAGAGTATGGAACTCTTGCTCATTGACGGTATGAGCACCGATGACACACGTGTCATCATAGACCACTATACCCAAAAATATCCTTCAATACGTCTCATTGACAACCCAGAGCGAACCGTTCCCTATGCACTTAACAAAGGAATAATACAATCGGACAGTGATGTAGTCATCCGCATAGATGCCCATTGCACCTACCCCAAGAACTATGTTTCCACCCTTGTTGAAGAATTGTTCGCATTGGAGGCAGACAACGTCGGAGGCGTATGGATAACAGAACCGGCAAAAGACACGGCTACTTGTCATGCCATTGCCATTGCTTCCAGCCACCCCTTTGGTGTGGGTGGATCAAAGCATAAAATTGGAGCAAAAGCAATAGAGCAGGTTGATACCGTCCCCTTTGGTTGTTACAAACGGGACGTTTTTAAGCGCATCGGTTTGTTTGACACAGATCTTACACGCAATCAAGACGATGAATTCAATGCACGCCTTATCAAAGCCGGCGGAAGAATCTACTTAATTCCCCAATTAGCCATACACTACACTGCACGATCCAGTTTTGCAAAAATGCGAAAAATGTATTTCCAGTATGGCCTTTTCAAACCGTTAGTAAACAAGAAACTGGGCAGTCCTGCCACCATCCGTCAATTCTTTCCCGTTCTTTTTGTTCTCGGCATCATCATTGGCGGGTTGCTCTCCGTTGCTTGCGAATGGATAAGATGGCTTTATACAGGAGTGCTCTTAGGCTATTTTGCAGCAGGACTGTATATTGGAGCAACATGTTCGGAAGCCAAACGCAAGCCTTTATTGGCACTGTTGCTACCTTACACCTTTCTGAACATTCATTTAAGTTATGGTTGGGGCTATCTAATAGGCATCTATAAAGTAGTTACCCACCAATCGTTTCATGTAAAATCAAATCATTAAGATATGAAAATTCCTTTTTCTCCACCCGACATAACCGAGGCCGAAGCCAACGAAGTTCGCGATGCACTGCTTTCAGGCTGGATAACTACAGGCCCTCGCACAAAAGAACTTGAACGTCAAATAGCAACGTTTTGCCAAACGAAACGTGCCGTTTGCCTAAACTCGGCCACCGCTTGTCTTGAATCAATCCTACGCATTTTGGGTATTGGGCCAGGTGATGAAGTCATAACATCGGCCTATACCTATACTGCTTCAGCAAGCGTTGTATGCCATGTAGGAGCCAAATTGGTACTCGTAGATACCCAACAAGACGGTTATGAAATGGATTATGCCCAACTGGCTGATGCTATCACCGAACGCACCAAAGCCATCATACCTGTTGACTTGGGCGGTATACCATGCGACTACCAACGCATTTTTGAAATAGTAGAGGCCAAGAAATCCCTTTTTCATCCAGCCAACAAACTTCAGGAAGCTATAGGACGTATCGCCATTACCGCAGATGCAGCCCATGCCTTTGGGGCGGAATGGCAAGGAAAGCGAATTGGCAGTGTTGCCGATTTCACATCTTTCAGTTTCCATGCAGTGAAAAACTTCACCACAGCAGAGGGTGGTGCTTTGACCTGGAGAGACATTTCAGGCATCGACAATGAAGATCTTTACCATCAGTTCCAACTTCTTGCTCTCCACGGGCAAAGCAAAGACGCCCTGGCTAAGACGAAGCTGGGAGCTTGGGAATATGATATCGTCTCCACTGCCTACAAGTTTAACATGACAGATATCATGGCGGCTATAGGCCTTGTGCAGATGAAACGCTATCCATCATTGCTTGAACGGAGACATACGCTCATTGAACGATACAACAAGGCACTTGCAACTTATGACGTTCAACTTCTCGACCACTTCAACGAGAAGCACAAGTCGTCTGGCCATCTCTACCTTGTTCGACTCTTGGGAAAAGATTCTGAGTTCAGAAATCATGTAATAACAGAAATGGCAAGGCGTGAAATTGCCTGCAATGTCCACTATAAGCCACTCCCCATGATGACTGCCTACAAAGCACTGGGCTTTGATATAAAGAACTATCCCAACGCTTTCAATCAGTTCCACAATGAGATTACTCTCCCACTCCACACCAAACTCACTGACGAGCAAGTGGACTTTCTGCTTAAAAATTTCATAGATATAGCATTTTGACACGACTCTTCGACATATTATTTGCTGGCATTGGGCTTATAGTTCTCTCGCCATTATTGGCAGTGCTCTACCTGTTGGTATGTATCGAAAGCCCCGGTGGTGGCTTTTACCGGCAAAAACGTGTTGGCAAAAATGGTAAAGATTTTTGGCTCTACAAGTTTCGCTCCATGCGAAAAGGAGCCGACAAGAAAGGCCTCATCACCGTCGGAGGGCATGATAGTCGCATCACGCATACCGGATACTTCATCCGCAAATATAAATTGGACGAACTTCCACAACTGTTCAACGTGCTTCGAGGAGACATGAGCCTGGTAGGTCCACGTCCGGAAGTTCGCAAATATGTAGATATGTACACCTCAGAGCAGCGCAAAGTGCTAAGCGTTCGCCCCGGAATCACCGACTATGCATCGATAGAATATGCGGACGAAAATGTTATTTTAGGTCAATCAGCCAATCCTGACAAGACATATATTGAACAAATTATGCCAGACAAGATTCGGCTAAACATGAAATATATTGCCAACCATAGCATCGGTGAGTATTTCAAAATTATCTTTTTGACCTTCAAAAAAATAATTTGACATCATAACAACAATGAGACGAAAGATATTACATAAACTTCTACATTGGTATTTTTCAAAAGATGCACTTCCTTACTGGTGTGTATTTTCTTTTGACTGCTTAGTGGTACTGGCGTCTGGACTTATTTTCTACACGCTCGACCATGGCGCAACAAAGACGTCAGACATATTCACCCCATTGGTAGGAACACTCCTTTTCTACTTAATCTTCTATATTATAGGTTTCCGCATCATGCACACTTACGACGGTGTGATGCGTTACACCTCCTATCGCGATATATATAAGGTGGCGGTTGCCAACTTTATAGCTGTTTCCATCATCGCTGCTCTACGCCAATTCCTCAATTTTGACCAATGGTTTGTTCCCATCCGTATGCGCGAACTGGCTGCGACATTCCTTTTAGCCACATTCATCATGTGGACAGCACGCGTTGTCGTGAAATATCTCTTTGAATATTATCGCATAGACCAGTCGGGAAAAGCCGCCTTCATCTATGGAGTCAAGAATGGAGGAACAAGCATTGCCCGTGCCATTACCACCGAAGACCCACGCCGTTTCCACCTATGTGGATTCTTTAGCGATGCCGAAGACCTTGACGGAAAGGACCTTTTTGGTGTTAAGGTATATAAAACCGGCAGTGACCTACTGAAGGTGATGGAAGAGTTTCATGCCAAAACGTTGTTGATTTCTCCGCTAAAGCAAAAGGCGTTAATCGAAAACTCACAACTGGTGGACCAACTTATAGAAGCTGGCATATCTATATTTATCATGAATGCCGCCATGGAATGGGACGGAAAAAGTGAGATTCTGCCTTCACAATTAAAGGAAATAGAGATAGAAGACTTGCTGCCTCGCGATGAAATACAAGTGGATATGGAGGCAATTGGTGTAGCTCTACACAACAAGAGTGTGATGATAACAGGATCGGCAGGAAGCATTGGAAGCGAAATAGCACGTCAAGTAGCCAAATTTGAACCCCACCGTATCATCATGATAGACCAAGCCGAGACGCCCCAACACGATATGCGCCTTTATATGCATCGGCTTCATGCAGACCTAAAGGTGGAAACCATCGTTACCTCAATCTGCAACAAGGGGCGTATGGAAGAAATATTCAAGAGATACAAGCCCGACTATGTATTTCATGCAGCAGCCTACAAGCATGTACCGATGATGGAGAACAATCCCTGTGAAGCCATTCACAATAATGTCAACGGCACGAAGATTATAGCTGATCTTTCTGTGAAATACGGTGTTAAGAAGTTTGTCATGATTTCAACCGACAAGGCCGTCAACCCCACCAATGTGATGGGATGCTCCAAACGCCTCTGTGAAATCTATGTGCAAACGCTTGACAAAGCAATAAAAGACGGACAACTGCAAGGCGAAACCCAGTTTGTAACAACACGCTTTGGCAACGTTTTAGGTTCAAACGGCTCTGTCATTCCCCTTTTCAAAGAACAAATAAAGAGTGGAGGGCCGCTCACGGTGACCCATCCGGACATCTACAGGTTTTTCATGCTCATTCCAGAAGCGTGCAAGTTGGTGTTGGAAGCTGGCACAAAGGGCCATGGTGGAGAGATATTCGTTTTCGATATGGGTAAGCCGGTACGCATAGCCGACCTTGCCAAACGGATGATTAAATTGAGCGGAGCTCATGGTGTAAAAATAAAATACACCGGACTGCGGGCTGGCGAAAAGCTTTATGAAGAGACACTCAACGAGAAAGAAACCACAAAGCCGTCTTTCCACGAGAAAATTCGTATAGCTTGTGTACGCGAATACGACTATCAGCAAGTTTGTCGAAACATTGAAGACCTAATACAAGTGGCGTTAAAGTACGATGACATGCAAACCGTAAGAAAGATGAAGGAGATTGTTCCTGAGTATAAAAGCAATAACTCCATATATAGCATCTTGGATAAAGACGAAAAAAACAAGCAATAGCCTATGATGCAACAGTCTCTACTCAAAACGCTACACACCCCAACAATAAGTCACGAATATGTCTATGATGGCATGAACGAGTTTGAACGTTGTTCAAAACGGTTGGCCGACTGCATCATAGCAGCGGGATGCCTCATCGTCTTTTCACCGCTCTTCCTCATTTGCTATATAGCAGTTAAAATAGAAGATGGCGGTGCTGCCATCTACAAGCAAGAGCGAATAGGCCGTTTCGGACGTCCTTTTTTTATCTATAAGTTTCGCAGCATGATAGAAGGAGCCGAAAAAGACGGACCGGCACTGTTCCAACACGAAGGTGAAAACCACATGACCCATGTTGGAAAATTTCTTCGTGACCACCACTTGGATGAGCTTCCTCAACTCTACAACGTACTCAAAGGCGACATGGCCTTTGTTGGACATAGGCCGGAACGGGCTTTCTATATCAAGCAAATAATAGCCCGCGACCCACGCTACCGTTGTCTTTATCAGATACGCCCCGGTGTGACATCGTATGCCACCCTATACAATGGCTATACAGACACGATGGAGAAAATGCTCAAGCGACTGGAACTGGACCTCTACTATCTGGAGCATCGCTCGTGGTGGTTTGACATTAAAATTTTAGGTATGACTTTTCTAAGCATTGTTTCGGGCAAGAAATTCTAACCGAAACAATGCCGTCATAAAGAAGAACTTTGGTTATTTGCTAAAAACGCTTTAGATGCAACTGTAGTAAAGACGATTGCAAAATGAGTTTATTGCCATCCAATGCCAAGACGGCAAAGCCTTCATGCAGTTGGTTGATGCCGAACTTACGCAACCGGGTAACATCGTCTAACGGCCAGTCGCCCTTATTGCGGTCATTAACATAAGCATCCCCAAGTTTCAGACTGTCACCAGTATGTTCATAGTTAAAGAACACACTTCCCGATTTGTCCTTGTCGGCAACCTCCAGCAAGCGACTTGCTGCTGACCAAAAGAGACGTTTGTCGCTCAAATCTGTGTGTCCGCCCGTGGCAAGAGTGTCAATACTTTCAAGATGCCAAAAGCCACCAAGCTTCTTACTGGAATCGGTTTCGATTGTACAGGACGTATTTACGCCCAACAATATTGAGGCCAAAACCCCTATAGAAAGAATATATTTCAAACTTTTCATCGCTTTACGTTTTTTGTTAAAAGACCTGATTTAGCCACAGTTAATTGGAAACCATAGTTGACTCCTCGCAGGATGCTTCCAAAGTCCATGCCATATCCGAGTTTCACCATGGTGCCTTTCAACCATTTTTTTTGAGTAATGGGTTGATAAGCCGCTTCTACCAACAGGCTTACATTATGGCGTTTGTGGGTATAAGGAGATTTGTAAGTTCCCCATCCCTCTTGGTATGTGGCAAGCACACGATAGTTGATGTTATCTTGGGGCGCACCGCTGAAACCTAAATGATAGGCAATAAAGCGGTTATCTTCAACCTGTATCAAGCCATCAGTGTTATACAGAGGCGAACGGTAGAGAGGATTGCCCATCACCTGTCCCCAATGCTGCCAGCCAGAATAGATGTTGTGGTTGTAGTAGTTGTCCGTACCACACACATGGGTTGATATATTTTCGGTGTGGTCGTGGTAGATTGGTCCACTTTGATATTTGGTGTAAAGATATTCAAAGACGATGTTGCGCAACCAAGTTCCTTGCTTGAAGTTGAGTTCCAGACCCAAAAGCCAGTCTTTAAAATCATATAGCAAGTACTTGTGTTTCTTTTTCTGGTTCCATTCTTCGCCAGTGCCATAGCCGTCATAGTCGAGTTGCAACATGGAAGAATGGTCTTCAAAGAACTTATCGGCATAGAGACTGAATCCCCAATAGTCGCCGTCATAGTTTAGACGTGCCACCCAACTGCCCAGTTGGTCACCTTCAGCATTCTCCCAAGCTGTGCCTTTTTCGCCGGGCTCGGCGCCACCGGGAACAAATGCACGCCAATAGTCGCCAAGACCGGTTCCCCCTTTCGAGAAATTGACCAATTCACCATTGACTATCTTCCAACTGCTTCCGCCAAAGAGACAAGCCATCTCCAGGCCCATTTCTAACGACCAAGGACAAAACACTTCTTCGTTTCCTATCTTTAGATAACCTGCCTTTGAATGGAAAAGCACATCGTCCGAAAACTTTGACTTGCGCTGAGTGAACTCATGCTGCCAGTTGTCGTCAGTCATCTTTCCATACGCAATGTGTCCTTTCAGGTGCAACCAACCACGTGTTCCCGGAATGGTCCAATAGTCTTCCAGGGCTAAACGCACTTGCGGAACGGGACGAGCGTTCTTTCCTAACGTCTGAGAACCTGAGCTAAGAGAGTCGTTTTTCAGTTCCAAGGGGCGCTCTTTTGATCCTATCGACAGTACGCCATGCAACCAACGGCCTTCCACGTATGCCTGTTGAACTACAAAACGACTTGTAAATCCGGACGTAACTGCAGCTTCCAAGCCGTAGCCCACACCCCACTTACGTCCTTCGTCCTCGCTGAGCCTACGCTCTGCACCAACAAGAATATAACCATTTGACTTTTCGAGCGAACTCAATCCATACTTGTTGGCATTTAGCCACAAAGGGGTAGTCTTGTTTGACAATGTAATCTGCTTGTCTACCTGATAGGTGATTCCCGATAGTGGTTGGGCTTTTTGCTTATGAGCACCCGGCTCTTCATTTTGCGCTGAAGCGGTCGTTGCCACAAGCAGCGAAGTCATAATAAGTGTTTTAATGTTCATGCGTTCCTTATATATAAGTGGTGCAAAGGTATAACAATTCAGAAGAAGCACAAAACAAAGCGTTCGCAAAATGGTGGTTTCGTAGCCAAATATACAGGTTTAGGGATTTTCCTCTTCCGTTTAGGGAAAATCCTTTCTATGCTTGGACTATTATTTGTTCCTTTGCAACGTGAGATTAAGAAGATATCGTTTAACAATTAAAAGGAGACGATTATGAAAAAGTTTATATTAGCCATCGTTACACTGTTTACAATGACAGTTTCTGCTTCGGCCATGAGTTATGAGCAAGCACGCGACCAAGCCTTGTTCCTCACGGACAAGATGGCTTACGAGCTGAACTTGACCGAAGAGCAATATCAAGCAGCATACGAGATCAACCTCGACTACCTGATGGGTGTCAATAGCTACGATGATGTCTATGGCACTTATTGGACACACCGCAACCTTGATCTGAGTTACATCTTGCTCGACTGGCAATACAGGGCATTTGTCAATGCCACCTATTTCTATCGTCCTATATGGTGGAGCGGAGGCTATTGGCACTTTGGCATCTATGCCCGCTACCCACACCGCGACTACTTCTACTTTGACAGACCCGCTTTCTACAATGTCTATTGTGGAGGTCACAGTTGGCGCAGGAACGGAGGACGCAGTTGGTATCACGGACGCAGATTTGAAGGTCCAGGCCCACGTGACGGAAGACAATTTGGTATGCGCAACGGATTTCAGCGTGGAGACTACCGCAACGGGTTTGACAACAACCCCAACCGCTCGTTTGGCAACGGGGTACGCCGCAGCAACAACCAACCTGGCGGCCAACAGTTTGGTAACGGAGCTCCAGTAGCACGCACACAGGGTGGCAACCCACAACACACCAACACCCGCACGTTTGGTGGCAATCGCGGCAACATCACACCTCGTGAAAGCAGCACACGCACCACTGTGACACGCACCCCAAGCAACAATTCGTTCGGCGGAGCTTCACGCGGAACCATCTCTACCCCACGTCAGTCGTTCACACCGAACCGCTCACAGTCTACCCCAAGCCGTTCTTTCAGCACACCCAGCCGTTCCGGCAGTAGCTTCGGTGGTAGCCATTCTGGAGGATTTGGCGGCAGCAGCCGACCCAGCGGAGGATTTGGCGGTGGCGGTTCCCGCTCTGGAGGAAGTTTTGGCGGACACCGTTAAGACAAGCCTTAACATGACAAACAACAGACAAACCTGTTAAGACTCAATATATAAGAATTTATTAGAGGGTTATTTTTAGTTATCAAGTGGACAGCTTTAGCGATAAAGTTGTCCACTGTTTTTATTATAGCTCCAAGGTGCGTACCTCGGCATTTTTCATCCGTTCTATCTCGTTCATCGGCCGTTGGTAATAAACGCTTTGTATGGCTTTATTGACAATGCCGTGCCCAACAGCCAAAACTCGCTGGTCGGGATAATGCATTTTGACCCATTCCAAGAACCTGCGAGCCCGTTCTTTCAAAGCATCAAGTGGCTCAATGTCTGAGGGCCACTGCTTAACAGCCTGCAAGTCGGGGATGTATTTTCCCGTAAAGCTTCCCCAATCGCGCTCACGCAATAAGGGTGTTTGTACAACTTCCTGATGATGAGGGGCTGCAATAATTTTGCAAGTCTGTACACTACGGTGTAAATCGCTCGAAACAAAGGCATCAATGCGTTCATTCCTTAAACGGTCTCGCACGTTTTCAGCTTGAAGGACGCCGGTTTCATTCAGCTTTCCGGGAGTTTGTCCTTGCATGATTTTTGCAGCATTGTCAACGGTTTCGCCGTGACGAACAAGTAAAAGAGTTGTCATAAACCAGTGTTTTTTAAATGCAAAAGTAAGAAAAAGTAAAGAGACAAGTTGAGCCTTTCAATATTTTTTGTAATTTTGTTCACATGAAAACAATGTTAGGTCCACTATTTCGCGCCCTTGTTGCAATAGTAGTCGGCGCACTCCTCATCAAGTTTAGGCAAGACACACTTACCTGGTTGACAATCGTCATAGGATGTATGTTCCTTGTCTCAGGGCTCGTGTCCTGCCTTTCCTACTATCGTGAACGGAAACGCATCCAGCAACTTGCAAGCACATTTGACACAAATAGCGGAGGGAAACGCCCTCGACTCCCTTTCTTCCCCATTGTAGGATTAGGAAGTATTATCTTAGGTGGCATATTGGCAACCATGCCAAACACGTTCATCAATGGGGTGGCATACGTCTTAGCCGGAATTCTTCTGCTTGGAGCCCTTAACCAAGTGGTAAGTTTGGGCAATGCACGTAGGTACAGCAAAGTGCCAGTTTTTTATTGGATTTTGCCGTTAGTAACGCTCGTTGTGGCCCTATTGATTATCATCAAACCGCTTGACGCACTTTCTTCACCGTTGCTCATTATAGGCTGGTGTATGGTATTCTACGGGGTGGTAGAAGTTTTGAACGTACTGAAAATCCACCAAGTACGCCGTGCTTACGAACGTGCGGAAGAAGCAAAAATCGTCAACGGTGTGAGAATGGACGACAACATTGAAGATGCAGAGATCATCAGCGAGACTCCTAACGACACAAAAAAATAGGATATGAGAAAATTGCTATTAGAATTTTTCTTGCTAATAGCCTGCACAATATGCCAAGCGCAACAATTTGTCAAGGTTGAAAGTCTTGACGATGTGCACGAAGGAATAGACTATGTATTGGTGTGCGAAAGCCAAGAGTTGGGCTACGCAACATACAACACATCTAAAAAGGCTCTTGCAACAATCCCCATAACCATTTCCAACAACTCCATTTCCGATGCTACCGGACTGGCAAAGATACACCTTCAAGCCACAGACGGGGCATGGTTGATGCTGGATGTCACTACCAACCACTACATTGGAGCCACCAACAAAAACACCGACTTGGAATATGTAACAGGAAGTGGAAGGAAACCTCTCTTGAAATGGACGCTGCAAGGAGACAGCATCATTCATGTCAACACAAGACGTTATCTTGCCTACAACGGAGACGAAGAACTTCCACTATTCAAAGCATACGCCCAAATCAACCATTCCCCTGTAACGCTCTATGTCAACGCTGCACAAGCAACGGGCATTATGGCATTTCCAGACAACAAAGAACAAAAACACTCCTCCAAAACTTGCTATACTTTAACTGGCCAAAAGCTCATCAACACCTCTGCCCTACCTAAAGGAATTTACATCATAAACGGGAGAAAAACTGCCATTCGGTAGCATCCTTGCAACATATTGATAACCAACAGATTAGCAATAGCCTATGTTTTACCTTCCAAAACCCACTGTTTTAGAAGGTAAAAGAGCCGCTTTTAGACGCTAAAATACGGCATTTTACAAACTGACTGTGCCGAGTCTATAAAACAATAGCATATTTCGAGACAAATAACCCACAAAAACTATAAAATGGACGAGGCTCAAAAAAAAAACAATAAACAAGCATTAAAAGCAACAAAAAAGGAGTTGCCTAAAATTGGCAACTCCTATAATTTGAACTGTAGCGGGGGTGGGACCCGAACCCACGACCTCCGGATTATGAATCCGACGCTCTAACCAGCTGAGCTATCCCGCCATCATTTTCAGCTTTATCTCTCAAAAGCGAGTGCAAAGGTAACAATAATTCTGTAAACAACAGAAAGCTTACTGAATTATTTCTAAGCGTTAACTTCTATTAACAACCATATTGTTTTGCCCAAACCTTACATACTATAAAAAAGGAAAAAACGAAGGCTACTCTGATTATTTTATGTAAATTTGCACTGAAAAGTGCCCTTGGGCAACTTCCCACATCAGTATGTTGAGAATCAAAAAATTAGATATATTCATTGTCAAGCAGTTTTCCCTGCTCTTTGCGGGAACTTTCTTCATTTGCCTTTTTGTGCTGATGATGCAGTTCTTGTGGCGTTATGTAGACGAGTTGATAGGAAAAGGACTGTCAATGGAGATATTGGCCCAGTTCTTTGGCTACATGGCGTTGATGCTTGTGCCGCAGGCTCTGCCACTTGCCATACTGCTTTCCTCGCTCATCGCCTATGGAAACCTGGGAGAAAGCAGCGAATTGACCGCCATCAAAGCGGCCGGCATTTCGTTGATACAATCGTTTCGGGCTCTTATCGTCATTTCGGTCATCATAGCTATCGGGTCTTTCTACTTTCAAAACAACATTGGCCCAACATCACAAATGAAGATTGCCCAACTGATGATTTCGATTAAACAGAAAAATCCTGAGAAAGTCATCGAGCCAGGCATATTCAACAACGACATCATACCCAACTGCAACATTTACGTAGGAAAAAAGAATTCCATCACAGGCAAGCTATACGACGTGATGGTTTACCGAATGACAGACAGTTACGAAGACGCTGCCATCATCTTAGCCGACTCCGGAATGGTACAGTCTACCGCTGAAAAGAAGCATATCGTTCTGAATTTATGGAGTGGCGAGTGGTTCGAGAACATGCGCGAGCAGGAACTGGTGGGAAGCGCAAGCGTTCCTTACCGTAGAGAATCGTTCATCCACCGTAAGCTCGTACTCGACTTTGACGGAGGATTTAGCCTCACCGATGCTGCAGGACTTGCCAATGACGCACGTACAAAGAGCATAGCACAACTCAACACCGGTATTGACTCGCTCAACCACGTCTATGATAGTATTGGGAACGCCTACTATAAAGATGCAAAACAAATTTTCATCAAGACACCAGAGCTGAAGAAAACAGAACAGAAAAAAGCCGAGAACTTGGCAAAAACGGCCTCTTATGATTTTGACTCACTCTATGCCCACTTCTCACCAGAACAAAAAAGGACAATTGTTACAACAGCCCTCAACACCGTGCAACAAGAAGTGAGCGACTTGGAATTTAAGAGCATGATAACAAGTGACGGAGACAAGATGATACGTCAGCACAAAATAGAACGTATCAACAAGTTTACGCTTGCTCTAACCTGCATCATCTTCTTCTTTATTGGGGCTCCTTTAGGGGCTATCATCCGAAAAGGAGGACTTGGTGTACCAATCATCGTATCAGTATTGGTGTTCATTGTCTACTACATCTTGGACAATACCGGTTACAGAATGGCAAGGCAAGGCAGTTGGGCAATATGGTTTGGAAAAGGACTATCGCCTGCCGTTCTCATTCCTCTGGCCATTTTCTTCACCTACAAGGCCAACAACGACTCTGCCGTTTTCAACCCCGACGCCTATAAGAATTTCTTTATGAAGCTCTTCGGACTTCGCATAAAGCGGCACATTGCAAGCAAAGAGGTAATTATCGAAGACCCACATTATCTGGCTGATGCCGAGAACATGACACGCATTTCAAGAGATATAACAACTTACTCGAAGGTGCATTCTTTGAAATCACCGCCAAACTTCGTACAGGTTTTCTTCAAATACAAACCTGACCACGAAATAGAACGCATCGAAAAAGAATTGGAAAATATTATAGAAGACCTTTCCAATACACGCAACAAAGTCATTATGACCGAAATAAACAAATATCCGATATTGGCCACCAAGGCACACACACGTCCCTTTGAACTACGATGGGCTAACATTTTGTCGGCCATCATCGTTCCAATAGGACTATTTCTCTACTTTCGAATGTGGCGTTTTCGCCTAAGATTGAATAGGGATTTAAAGACCGTAACCCAAGCTAACATGGCCATCATTGGAGAAATCAACCGTATATATAATAAATAAGGTATAACCATTATGGAAAACTTCAAGCTCAGTAGCATCGAAGATGCAATCAAAGATTTCAGAGAAGGAAAGTTTGTTATCGTTGTTGACGATGAAGATCGCGAGAACGAAGGCGACCTTATCATAGCCGCAGAAAAGATAACAGCAGAGAAAGTCAACTTCATGCTTAAACATGCACGTGGCGTTTTGTGCGCCCCTATCACCCTGTCACGTGCCGACGAACTTGACTTGCCAAGACAAGTGGAAGAAAACACAAGTATGCTTGGCACGCCATTCACCATCACAGTGGACAAACTGGAGGGTTGTACAACAGGGGTCTCCGCACATGACAGGGCCGAGACCATCAAAGCCCTTGCCGACAAAAGTTCCACTCCACAAACCTTTGGACGCCCCGGCCACATTAATCCACTGTACGCCCAAGACAATGGAGTTTTGCGCAGAAGCGGTCATACCGAAGCTGCAGTAGACTTATGCAAACTCGCCGGCCTTTATCCTGCTGGAGCATTAATGGAAATAATGAACGAAGACGGAACAATGGCGCGAATCCCTCAATTGCAGGAAAAAGCCAAACAATGGGATTTGAAAATCATTACCATCAAGGATTTGATTGCCTATCGTCTCAAAAAAGAATCGAGCATAGAAGTAGGAGAAGAAGTTGACTTACCCACAACCTATGGCCATTTCCATCTGATACCATTCCGCCAAACCAGCAACGGACTCGAACACATGGCACTCATAAAGGGTAGGTGGGAAGAAGACGAAGCCGTTTTGGTTCGTGTACATTCCTCTTGCGCCACCGGTGATATACTCGGCAGCAGACGATGCGATTGCGGAGAACAACTACATGCCGCCATGCAAATGATAGAAAAAGAAGGCAAAGGAATACTCATCTATATGCAACAAGAAGGCAGAGGCATCGGACTGATGAACAAGATAGCCGCCTATAAGCTACAACAAGAAGAAGGATTGGACACTGTTGATGCCAATGTACATCTAGGATTTAAGCCCGATGAACGCGATTATGGATGCGGTGCACAAATGCTTCGTCACCTTGGAGTGCACAAGATGCGCCTGATGACCAACAATCCTACCAAACGCGTTGGACTGGAAGCATACGGACTGGAAATCGTTGAAAATGTTCCCATCGAGGTCACTCCCAACAAATACGACTATCAATACCTGAAAACAAAAAAGGAACGCATGGGACACGACCTTCATCTATAGGAAAAACATAACATAAACAAACCGAAACAACGTTTTAACGAGAATTAATTTCAAGACGCGAAATAAAGGTTAAGTTTTTTCGTTATAAAGTAGAAAAACATTAATTTTGCAATAAAGAATCAGCATAAACAAGCAAATTATGGAACAACTATCAGACCGTTTAAACAGACTGGCACCTTCTGCGACATTGGCTATGTCACAAAAAAGCAGTGAAATGAAAGCCCAAGGGATAGATGTTATCAACATGAGCGTTGGAGAACCCGACTTTAACACCCCCGATGCTATCAAAGAAGCAGCCAAAAAGGCCATTGATGACAATTATAGCAAGTATTCACCCGTACCTGGATATCCCGATTTGCGAAAAGCAATCGTTGAAAAGCTGAAAAGAGAAAACCAATTAAACTACACCACCAACGAAGTTATTGTGGGAACAGGGGGCAAACAATGCGTATGTAATGCCATATTGGCACTTGTCAACCCAGGTGATGAAGTAATCATTCCTGCACCATATTGGGTGAGTTACCCCCAAATGGTAAAACTTGCTGGGGGTGTTCCCGTTATCGTAAGAGCCGGTTTTGAACAAAATTTCAAGATTAATGCTGAGCAATTGGAAAAAGCCATCACCCCAAAAACCAAAATGCTGATACTTTGCTCACCAAGCAATCCAACAGGAAGCGTTTACACGAAGCAAGAATTAGAAGCTCTTGCTGCAGTAATCAAGCAACATAAGGATTTGTTTGTTCTGGCGGATGAAATCTATGAACATATCAACTATGTAGGCGCTCACGCAAGCATCGCACAAGTAGAAGGTATGAAAGAACAAACCATCATTGCAAACGGTGTATCCAAAGCCTATGCTATGACCGGCTGGAGAATAGGATTTTTAGCCGCTCCTGAGTGGATTATAAAGGGCTGCAACAAACTTCAAGGACAATATACAAGTGGAACTTGTTCTGTAAGCCAGAAAGCTGCAGAGGCTGCATACACCACCGACCAGACGTGTGTAGAAGATATGCGCAAGGCATTTGAACGCCGACGCGACCTAATAGTAACACTGGCAAAAGACATAAAAGGGCTTGAAGTGAATGTTCCAGAAGGAGCTTTCTACCTATTCCCCAAGTGTAGCAGCTTTTATGGGAAAAGCGATGGAACACATACCATCAACAATAGTACCGATTTTGCGCTCTATCTATTAGAAGTAGCACACGTTGCGACCGTAGGTGGAGATGCTTTCGGAGACCCCGATTGTTTTAGAATGAGCTATGCCACAAGCGATGACAACATCATCGAGGCCATGAAACGAATTAAAGCAGCTACAGAAAAGCTGAAGTTTTAATTGTTAAAAGATATGAATTAAGACTTTAGTTCCCTATTAATTGCTATCTTTGCGGAGATAAAGAATAGACTTGGAGTAACCAAGTTAACCTAAATCGAGGCAAGAAACACCAAATCAGAAAGATATTAACAACTTAAATTCATTAATAACTAAAATTTAAAATTTAAAAAAATTATGGCAACTACACAGCAAAAAGCTTTGGCCCCAAAGAAAAAATCTACGGGCTTTACTGGTGTTAGAAATGCATTTTGGATCATCGTTGTATGCTTCATCATTGCAATTTGTTTCTTCAAATTCTTCCTTGGAGCTCCTGAGCACTTCGTTAACAACGACCCAACAGGTGCTGTTTTGAACTCAAACATTTGGGGAACCATTTACAAAGGTGGTGTTGTCGTTCCTGTCATCCACACTTTGTTGTTAACCGTTATCGCCCTTTCAATCGAGCGTATCCTCGCATTGAAGACCGCTTTCGGTAAAGGTTCACTTCCTAAGTTCGTTGCAGAAATCAAGGAAGCTCTCCGCAAAAACGACTTCAACAAGGCTCAACAACTTTGCGACAAGCAGAAAGGTTCTGTTGCTAACGTTGTAGCAGCTTCATTGACAGCTTATGCTGACATGGATAACGGCGCTAACAAAGCATTGAAGAAGTCTCAAAAAGTAGCTAAAATCCAACAAGCTCACGAAGAGGCTACTCAGCTTGAAATGCCTACTCTTACAATGAACTTGCCTATCATCGCTACTATCGTCACCCTTGGTACATTGACCGGTCTTCTTGGTACCGTAACAGGTATGATCAAGTCATTCGCCGCTCTTGCTGCTGGTGGTGGTGGAGACTCACTCGCTCTTTCTACAGGTATTTCTGAGGCCTTGATCAATACCGCATTCGGTATCGCAACATCTTGGTGTGCTGTGGTTTCTTACAACTACTTCACAAACAAGATTGACAAGTTGACATTCGCCCTCGATGAGGTTGGTTATTCTATCGCTCAGACATACGAAGCAAACCACACAGAAGAGGCTTAATTTTTGCTAACCCTTTAAAATTTTATCACTATGGGTAAAGTAAAAGTTAAGAAGAGTGACGTCTGGATAGACATGACCCCAATGTCCGATGTGATGGTCCTCTTGTTGACGTTCTTTATGCTGACATCTACATTCGTAAAGAATGAGCCAGTAAAAGTCGTCACTCCAGGTTCAGTATCGGAAATGAAGGTACCAGAAACAGACGTGTTGAGCATTCTTGTTGATAAAAAAGGCAAGGTGTTCATGAGTATGGATAAAACATCTGATTTGGAGGCCACTTTACAAACGGTAACAAGTGACAATAACATCACTTTGACTCCAGAACAGGTGAAGAAGTTCAAGAATGACGCAATGTTCGGAGCACCACTTAAAGACTTGAAGTCTTATTTGAACAAAACCCAAAGCGAAATGGCTGAAGCCATTCAGAAACTCGGCATTCCTACAGACAGTATCGCTGGTAGCGACGGTAGCAAAGGGATGAGCGAATTCCAGCAATGGGTAAACGCTGCTCGCAATACAAATGACAACATCAAAATTTGTATTAAAGCTGACGCAAGTACTCCTTACAGTACAGTGAAGAAAGTCATGAGTGAGCTTCAAGATATGAGTGAAAACCGTTACTATCTGATCACATCATATAAAAAGGTGGAGGATTAAAGCATGGCAAAACAAGCAAAAAGTAAGCAGAAGAAGATGAATGTCCGCGTAGACTTTACGCCTATGGTGGATATGATGATGCTTCTTATTACGTTCTTCATGCTCTGTACATCTCTGAGCAAGCCTCAGAGCTTACAGTTGACCATGCCAAGTAACGATAAGAACATCAAGCAAAGCGATCAAAACGAAGCAAAAGCATCCCAATCTATCACTGTATATATTGGCGAAAACGGAAAAGTATTCTATGGAGAAGGCGTTTTAAAACCAGAAGATCCGAAATGGCTCCACGAAACAAACTGGGGTAAAGACGGACTTCGTAAGGAATTAAGATATCATGAAGTAGAAGGCTATCCAAATGCTCCAGTTGATGAGATTATGAAAGCAAAGGCAAAATTGGACGCTCAAAAAGCAGCCGACCCAAAGAAGTACACCCAAGAGGTTTACGACAAAGAGTTGGACGACTTAAAAAGCGGAATTGTTAACGGGCAAAAGATACCTACTTTGACCGTTGTCATCAAGCCAACAGACAATGCTTCCTACAAAAACCTCATCGATGCTCTCGATGAAATACAAATATGCAGTATTGGTACTTATGTCATTGACAAGCTAAATCCTCAAGAAAAAGAGATGCTTGCAAAGCGTGGCATTAAATAAGTCAATGATTGTATCACAATTAAAAACGTAAAACAATGTCGAAAATAGATCTATATTCACCACAATGGGTGGACATGGTATTCGAAGGACGAAACCAAAACTACGGAGCATACAAGCTACGTAAGTCTATTGGTAAGCGTAACTTTTGGGCTATCGTCATTATGCTCGTTGCTGCATTTATAATAGGTAGTGCCATCGGAATCAATACCATCATCGAGAATCAAAAAGCTCATGAGGCTTATCTCGCTGAAATGCGTGCATCAAAACTTGCAGAAGAGCAAGCAAAGAAAGATGCAGCTAAGAAAAAGAAAGAGCAACCAAAGATTGAGCCAAAGGTAGAACCAAAGGAACAAATACCTGAGGTGCGTAAGACTGTACAGTTTACAGCCCCTGTCATCAAGCCAGACAATCAAGTTAAGAAGGAAATAAACCTTCAAGACATTGAAAAGGAGTTGGATAAGGGTGCTGCAGCTGGAGCTACTACAACAGAAGGATCCACTGATCGTAATGTTGGGGCAGTACAGTTGAACCAAACTACAGAACCAATCAAAATTGAAGAGCCCAAGAAAGAAGAACCAAAAGTAGAGCAGAAAGTCGAAAACAAGATTTTGACAATTGCTGAGCAGATGCCTTCTTTCAAAGGAAATGTCAATGCATGGTTGTCTTCTCACCTTTCTTACCCTGCAGTAGCAGCAGAGAACGGTATTCAAGGTAAAGTAATCGTAAAGTTCGTTGTCGGTAAAGATGGAAGTGTAAGCCAAGCACAAGTTGTACGTGGCGTTGACCCATCACTTGACAGAGAAGCTATACGTGCGGTAAATTCAATGCCAAAATGGAATCCTGGTATGAACAATGGTCAACCAGCTTCTGTATGGTTCACATTACCTGTTACCTTTAAGCTTCAATAAAACAAAAGAAACAATGAAGAGATCCATATTCTACATTATTGTAGGATTGATACTATCGGCGAGCATTTTCACCGCTTGTGGCGAAAAAAAGCACAAAGATGGTAGAACAGATACACCAACGTCAGGGGCGATAACTTTCGCCTCTGACGAAAGTTTTTCTCCCATCATAGAAGAAGAACGTGAAATGTTTGAGTCATTATATCCTCAAGCAAAATTAAAACCACTATATACAGATGAGTATAACGAGGTAGATTTACTAATGCGTGGCAAAATACAATTAGCAATAACCTCACGCGACTTCTCTCCAAAGCAACTTAAATATCTACAGGATCACCGTTATATGCCTCAAGCAATCCCATTGGCATACGATGGATTAGCACTTATTGTAAACAAAGAAAACAATGATACGTGCATAAGTGTTAAGGACGTTAAGCGTATCTTACGTGGAGAAGTCACACAATGGAACCAGATATATCCAGGATCAAAACGCGGTAAAATAACCGTAGTATTTGATAACAAAAATTCCAGTACAGTTAAATTCTGCGAAGACTCCATACTTGGAGGACAACCAGTAAACAACGAAATAGCATTTGCTGTAAAGCGCAGTAAAGACGTTGTTGACTATGTAGAAAAGACGCCAAATGCAATTGGCATAATAGGTAGCAACTATTTAAATGATAAAAGAGATACTACCAACACCACATTTAAGAAGAATATTCATGTAATGTCTGTAAGCAAGAAAGATAAAGCAACCGAAATGAACAGTTGGAAGCCTTATCAAGCATATTTATTTGACGGACGTTATCCCTTCATAAGAACAATATATGCTCTTGTAAATGACCCGATCAATGGGCTACCTTGGAGTTTTGCCCAATTTATAGCAGGGCCAAAAGGGCAGTTAATACTATTTAAATCATCATTACTTCCCTACCGTGGCGATGTTACATTTAGAAATGTAGAGGTAAAGGAATAGAAATTTAAACATTTTGAAACCTATAACGTCACAAGAAGAAAGAGAACATAATTGTACAATAAGAAAACCCACAGAATTATGAAAGCAATTAAATATGTATTAGCAGGTATGTTGACAATGGGATTGTCAGCAACCACAATGGCACAAGAAGTTGATTATTCAGTAGCTTTAAAGCCAATTCAGCAAGCTTTTGAAGCCGCTCCAAACAATCCTAATGCTGCCAAGGATTTAATTAAACAGTATACTAAAGAATTCAAAAAAGACGAAAGCGCACTTGTAGCACTTGGTAATGCCTACTTAAGTCATGGTGATTTGGACCAAGCCGAGGCTTTAGCCAACATGATTACTGCAAACAAGAAGATGAACGGAAGTGACGCGTACATACTCTTGGGCGATGTTGCATTATACAGAGACAGTATAGGAAATGCAGGACCTGCCGCAGCACAATACCAAACAGCTATTAGCGTAAATCCTAAAAACAAGAAAGCTTATGAACGGTATGCCACAGTATATCGTCACATCAACTATGATTTAGCTATCAAGAAGTTGGAAGAATATAAAAATATAGACCCTACATATCAAGTAGAAGCTAAAGCCGCAGACCTCTGCTATGGCGAAGGCCAATACCCAAAAGCAATTGAATGGTATCAAAAAGGCGATAGCAACAATTATTCAGAGTCAGATTTTGCCAAATGGGCAGTATCTGCATATCAGACATTCAAGAACGATGAATGTTTAGAAATTGCCAAAAAAGGACTTAATAAATTCCCTGGCAATAAAGATTTAACAAGATTTGCGCTATGGGGAGCAGTAGATGGCAGTCATCCTGAGGAGGGATTAAAATATGCCAACGAGCTTTTCACAAAAGATGGAGAAAAGACTTCACGCGACTATGCTTATCTCGGGTATGCGCAAATGGCTGCTAAAGATTACAACAACGCCTTGACAAGTTTGGAAAAAGCATTCGAAATGAACTCAGAAGATTGTAAGCCTTTGAGCAAAATTTCTGAAGTTTACAAGAATTTAGGCAATGAAGACAAAGCCTTAGAATACATGCAGAAGTATCTTAATAGCGCAAAGAGCCCTTCATTAACCGATTATAGCAACTTAGCACAAATATATACAGCAAAAGGAGACAAGGCAACAGGTGCTCAAGCAAAGGATTTCTACAACAAAGCTATAGATGTTTACGAAGGAATGGCAACCAAGATACCTTCTACAACCGCTATCGCTTGCTACTATGCATCAAATATTGCTGTTAAAAACTTGAAGGACAACAACAAAGCGTTAACCTATTACAAACGTATTGTAGACTTCTACGAAGGCAAAACTGTTCAGGGTACAAGCCAACAGATATTGTTAATGGCTTTAGAGAACTTAATGTATAACGAGAATAACAATCGCAACATTGAAGCAGCAAAAGGCTATGCATCAAAAATTCTTGCAATAGATCCAAACAATGAGAATGCAAAAATCGTTGCTAACTTCAACGAAAATGGAAATAATGCAAATGGTTCTAATGAATAAGTAATAATTTCAAAAGAATTGAGAATATCAAGGAAGTAGGCTAAAACCTTACTTCCTTTTTTTATAAATTGAAAATTAGGTGGGATAATATTCCCTAAAACAAGAAAAAATAAAGAAACCAAAACCAACATAATACTTGGTTTTAATAAAAAGGATAAAAGCATGAAAGAAGGAGAAGGTTAATAATTATACGATAAAACCGGAACACACAAACGAAAGATAATAAAACATAACAACAAAACACATTTCGATGAAAAACCGTCAAACAAGGGTATTTAGATCATAATAGCTCAACAACAAGCACTCAAGATGGTAAAACTTTGAACGAAATTGCTACCGGTGATAACGCAACAGATATTGCATGAAATATAAAACTGTAGGCAAACACACATTCAGATAGGAAAAGCTGGAAGGTGATTAAAACGCGTTAATCATCTTCGCTACCGACAAAAACAGGGAAAACGTTAGGCAAGCAAATTTTAATTTCCACAATAAAGCATACAAATAGAAAATTAGCAGCATCTATTTCCCTACATAAAACGAAAACAAAGTTTCAACACTAAATTCAAAAAATAATAGGAACAGACATTCTACAACACAATGCTAAGAAATAAGAATCCCAACTTTTAGCATAAAAAAAAATCGGAAAGGTCAATTACCTTTCCGATTTTTTCCAATAAATTATTCATCATTAAACTATAGCTCATTCTCCCCAAACCTCTTTTGCAATATCGCTTACGAGGTCGACTTTGGCCCATTGCTCTTCTTCCGTCAACTTATTACCGATTTCACAAGAAGCGAAACCACATTGCGGACTTAAATAAAGACGATCGAGAGGAATATATTTTTCGGCCTCACGTATTCGGTTAATGACCGTTTGCTTATCTTCCAACACTGGCGACTTGGTAGTAATCAAGCCCAAAACGACCTTCTTGTCATCACCGACATACTTCAACGGTTCAAAACTACCTGAGCGTTCATCGTCATATTCCAAATAATAAGCATTCACATTCTCCTTAGCAAACAGATAAGGAGCTACAGGGTCGTAAGCACCTTTGCTTGCATAGCATGAGTGGTAGTTGCCTCGGCAAACATGTGTATTAATGACCAAACCTTCAGGATGACCTTCTAAAGCAAGATTGTTCACCTTAAGATACTGCAACGCTTCATGTTCAAGGGTAAAACCATTGCCCAACATGTGTTTCCAATAATCATCATCAACAATCATACCCCATGTACAATCATCCAATTGAACCGTTGAACAACCAGCCTCATAAATCTCTTTGAAGAAGGTGCGGTAAGCTGCAGCTATGTCTTCAATCAGATCATTAATGTCCGGATAAAACTGCCGTGTGTTGATGGTGTTGTCGCCACGGAATAATTCTGCCAAGAACTGAGCTGGAGCAGGTACGGTTTGTTTGGCAATGATGCCATCCTCTTCAAATTGCTTCACAAACTTGAAGTCCTCTATAAACGGATGGTTCTCACCAGATATTTTTCCTGTCAGACGCAAAGAGCCTTTTGTAGTCTCCTCACCATGGAACTGGTAACCATGTTCCAACTCAATATGCTCAACTCCATGAAAGCCCCACATAAAATCAAGATGCCAATAGCTACGGCGAAACTCTCCATCAGTAATAGCTTTTAAACCATGAGCTTTCTGCTTAGCTACTAAATCTGTAATCAAGCGATCTTCTATTTGACGCAATTCCGAAGCAGAGATTGCTCCGTCAGCAAAACGCTTTCTTGCTTCTTTCAACTCTTGTGGACGGAGGAAACTACCTACAACGTCAGCGCGGAATGGTGCATGTAATGTCTTGTTGCTCATATTCTTTCAGTTTTAATGTTTGATGATGCAAAGGTAGAAAACAATAATTTATCCTGCAAACATTCTTTGTATATCGGAAAAATATACTATTTTTGCCAAGATATAAGTCATATCACAGAATATTATTCTAAAGATATCAGCAAATTAAAGAACCATAATTAACATTCAACCATCATGATACAACAAGAGAAGCTCGACGATATTGACATCAAAATACTGCAACTTATCCAACAAAACTCTCGTCTCACCGTGAAAGAAATCGCTGCCCGTGTCCACCTTTCCCCTACCCCTGTGTTCGAGAGACAAAAGAGATTGGAGCGTGAAGGGTTCATCACCCGCTACTCAGCAGTGGTAGATGCGCAGAAACTGGGAAACAATGTTATCGTGCTTTGCAACATCCGACTAAAGCAACACACCCACGATCTCATCCAGCAGTTTATGGATACCGTTCAAACCATCGACCAAATCACCGAATGTTACAACACCACTGGCGACTATGACTTTCTCATTAAGGTTTATGCGCACGACATGAAAGACTATCAAGACTTCATGCTAAACACCTTAGGAAACATAGATTGCATTGGAAGCCTCCATAGCATCATTGTCATCGGTGAGATCAAGAATGCACATTACATTCCTGTCTACCAACAAAAATAACGAAGTAGTTCCACACAGACCACTTCGCCATTTATCAACCTTTGCCGGTAATGCTGCTACGCCCAGCAACGCTGCCATCAATAATGTATAAAATGAACGTCGTTTTCTCATAAGTATTGTTTTTAGAGATAGTAGGAACAGGCCCCACAAACTTGTAGGGCACCATTCCTATATTTGTTAGTTATTGTGTATTAAGCTACAAAGGAAACATCCAGCCATGCTATTTCCGATTCATTACGTTGGTCGCCACCCTTGTAGATTTCCTGTATACCAAGTTTATTAAATCCCGTCGTATAGAAGTAGACGATGTAGTTGTCGCCATAAGACACAAGGTCTGTACCACTATAACTATATGGAACATCTGTCAGGTCGTCGGTCAGTTCTGGATATTCATCAGGATAGAAGGTGTATTTCTCGTCATCCAAGTACATATTATAGTAGAGTTTCGATGGATTAAGATAGTTGCCGTCCTCGCTTGCTCGTGTCAAAGATAACTGAACGCCACCATATCCATAATCGTCGTCACAGTCCATAAAGTCTGTTATTTCGGGTTTTGCAGGTTTGCCAGCCACCTTGTATATGGAGCGAGTTGAGGTCTGAAATATTCAGATATCTGGTTGATATCTTTCTTACCCCGGTTCACCACAAAACCACCCATACTCTTCAATGTATGGGCATTAGCATCATAATCGAAGCTAACAGTCCTATTCCAGGAATACAAAGATCTGTTTTCGTACTGCCATAAGGGAGAATGTGGTTGTCAATAGCCGTAGTTTGCTTAGCAGTTTTCAGCTGCCGTGTAATGTTTAGTGTCTATGCAAATGAGGTCGCAATAAGAAATGAGGCGACGAGCGTAACGTAAAACCTTTTTCATAAGCAATCTTGTTTTGTGAATAAAAACTATCTGATTTTTCTCTTTACCTTTTTCGTTAACAAGTGAAAAGTTATATCAAGCTTTATAAACCATCAAACAAAACTTCTCGATTTCGTTTGCTTATATCACAAACAATACTATTTAAAAAAAACAATACAAAAGCAGCACAAGAAGCAACAGTCCATCAAAACCTTAGAAAAAGTCGTTCGCTGCCTTTAATAATAAGTATGGTATAATGAAAATAAAAAAGCGACAACCCAAAAGGGCCGTCGCTGTAATTTTAATCTGTCGGATTTTTCCCGTATCCTTATGGAAGGCTGATTGCTTCGTTAGGACAAACATCTGCGCAAGTACCACATTCTGTGCAGACATCTGGGTCAATTGAGTACTTTTCGCCTTCAGAAATAGCACCTGAAGGACACTCGTCGATACATGTACCACATGCGATACAGTCGTCACCAATTACGTATGCCATAATTATTAGTTATTTTGAGTTTATAATGTTTTTGTACAGGATGGGGCGTAATACCTACTTTTGTACGCTGCAAAGTTAGGAATTTATTTCTGAATACCTAATAATAATGAGCAAAAATTTTGTATTTAGACAATTTCGAAATAAATATCACACAATATCCGCTATTGTTTGTCGTTATTAAAAACGTAATGAAACGACTATTTTATCTTATCCTTATAATGTTATTGGCCGTGATGACGGTTCAGGCTCAAGACCGTACCGTAGAAAACCGGCCATATACCGATTTGCGTAAATTCCATTTTGGCGTACTCGTTGGTACCCATCTGCAGGATCTCGAGTTTGTAAACGTGGGGCCGCAAAGCATTACGCTTGAAGACGGAACAGTGGCCGAAAAGACCGTTTGCGTCGACCAGGACCGTTGGGACGCAGGTTTCACCGTGGGCGTTTTGGGCGAAGCGCGTCTTAACGAGTATTTCCAGTTTCGCATTGCCCCTTCCATGTATTTTGGAACCCGCCATCTCACCTTCCGTAATCTCACCGATGTCAATGCGAAAGGCGAGCCCACAGAACAGACACAAGACCTAAAAACGGCCTACGTAGCTTGTGCACTCGATTTGATTGCCGCTGCTCCGCGGTTCAACAACCACCGTCCTTATGTTTTGTTGGGCATCAATCCTATGCTCAACCTTTCGGGAAAGGACAACGACTACATCAAACTAAAGGGTATGGACACTTTTTTGGAGGTGGGCGTTGGCTGCGATTTCTATCTGCCTTTCTTCAAATTGCGTCCGGAGTTAAAGTTTATGTATGGTTTAACCAACTGCCTTGACACCAAGCACGGTGAGAAATTACGCGATAAGGCAATGCTGATGTACGCCAATGCAGCCAACGAATGTCATTCCAAAATGATAGCGTTAACCTTCTACTTCGAATAGAAGAAGGCTAACGCCACCTGTTGTTACTTTCACTTTTTCTGAAAACTCAAAATGAGTTTCCCGATAAATATGCCATGTTTCCCGTTTTGGTCTACAGGGACAAGTTGGTTTTTGGCATTCTTCACATAAGCCAACTCCTGCAAATAAGAATGGGAATGACCGCCAAGCACAAGGTCGATACCCTCGGTTCGGGCTATCACCGCCTCGTCGTCCATACCTCCTATATCCCACCCCAAATGTGACAAACAGACAATAACGTCACATCGTTGTGCCTTCAGAAGGGCAACCATTTCCTTAGCCTTTTCCACCGGATCTTCATAACGTATGGGTTCATAGTTCTTGTGGTCGACAAGTCCGTCCAAAACGGGGCACAAGCCAAACACGCCTATACGCAATCCCTTACGATGCAGAATGACGTAAGGCTTCACTACACCGTCAAGTGGGGTGTTGGAAAAATCATAGTTGGCACACACAATGGGGAAATTTAAGCTTCGGAACACACGTGCCATATTGTCCAAGCCAAAATCAAACTCGTGATTGCCTATCGTTCCGGCATCATAATGCATACGGTTCATCAGCCCAGCTTCCACGTCTCCCTTAAACATCGAATAATAAGGCGATCCTTGAGAAAAGTCTCCACTGTCGAAGAGCAGCAAGTCTGGGTCTTTGGCCCGCTCGCTTTTCAGCATGGCAATACGCCGCAAAAATCCCCCACGGCCAGCTTTCATGGTGTCAGCAAGGTTTTCCGAAAGCGGATAGATGGTACTGTGTGTATCATTGGTGTGAAGTATGGTGAGTTGTTTGGTTTGGGCGACAACCACAAAACACATGAAGCAAAACACCAAAAAACAAATATTTCTTTTCTTCATAATCTATTTTTTCAACAACATTAACGTTCCACTATTCTCCCTTCAATCCGCGCATCCACGGCTTTTCCTTCTGCTGCTTGTTCTTTAAAGTAAGCGGCTATGATGTAACGGGCATTGTTTGAAGCGTCTTGAGGTGAGACAAAGTCAGTTTTCAGCTTAAAGGCTTCAAGTTTGTCGTTGCCATGTGCCAGATAGTCAATGGTGGCTATACGATAGATTGCCTTGGCATCAATTTCCTTCCCATGCAACTTTGCCGAAACCAGTTTACCGTCTTTGGTGATAACAAGCTGCACACCATGACTAACACCCTCGCCACCTACGGCCGCCATTTCACTAAACAACTGCATGACTTGTTCTCCAGTAAGGCTGAGGAACGATATTTTGTTTTCGAAAGGAGCCACTTCCAACACGTCACCATAGGTGACGAGCCCCTTTGGCAGGGCAGCACGAATACCCCCCATGTTATAGACACCAAAGTCAGGAGTCTCTCCATATGCCTTTCCTGCCCACACCAATATGTCTGCCAACAGATTACTGAGGTCGCTCTCGGGACGATGTCCTTCCATATAATGAGCAGCCTGCCCAACCACCGGCCCCATCACGGAGTCTACCTTTTGCTTGTAGGGTGTCATAAAAGCCGTTGCTTCCGCATCAGGTTGGGCATCATAACGGCTATCTATCAGTATGCGCTGGCGGGAAACGCTGGTCAGCACATAGCGGGAAGCACACGAAGAAGCCGTAAGCGCCAACAACAATCCACCCAAATAATAGGTTTTTATTTTCATTGTTTTCTGCATTCTTTTACTGCAAAGTTACGCTAAAATAACGGATTTTCAAGTACTTAGCCCTCCAATTTGTGTTAAAAACCGAAAAAAGGAGGGTATGCAATTCTCCAACTCCAAAGTTTTTAGTAACTTTGCATCCGCTTTTCGGCGTAACCGCTGGCAATGGAAGAGTCATTGGCCAAGTTGCGTTGAGGGACAAACAACATTTAATGCATAAAAAGAAAATGGATTTAATTAAAGTTGCTGAAGAAGCATTTGCTACAGGCAAACAGTTCCCAAGTTTCAAAGCTGGTGACACTATCACCGTTGCCTACAAGATTATCGAGGGTAACAAGCAGCGTATTCAGCTCTATCGTGGTGTTGTCATCAAGATTTCCGGCCACGGAGACAAGAAGCGTTTCACTGTTCGCAAGATGTCAGGAACAGTAGGTGTTGAGCGTATCTTCCCTATCGAGTCTCCCAACATCGAGTCTATCGAGGTCAACAAGCGCGGTAAAGTTCGCCGCTCTAAGCTTTACTATCTGCGTAAGCTCACCGGTAAAGCTGCACGTATCAAAGAAAAGCGTACTGTTAACGACAGCGCAAAATAATTTCTTTGCATACAAGACACATAAGAAGAGGTTCGGGTCAAAGAGTTGGCTTGAATCTCTTTTTTTATTACAGGAATGCTTAAAAAAAACGCTCCGCCCATAGTTGAATTTCCTATACAAAACTGGCTACCTTCCAAAAAGGCCAGTTTTAGAAGCTAAAACACGGCATTTTAGGAGCTAAAAGCGGCTGTTTTGGGAGGTAAAACACGGCATTTTAGAACGCACTTTATAAGGTGTTGAAAATCAACAATTTGCGTTTTTTGAAAATTCTTCATATTTTTAGCTTTTCAACAAGCAATATTCGCCTTTTCCGAACGTTTATAAACTGGATAGAAATCAAAAGAAAAAATCACAAAAAGGAAAAACAATGAAGATGAAAAAAGTATTTTTACTTTGCCTCATGGCTTTTAGCGCATTTGCCATTACCGCTTGCAGCGATGATGACGACAATAGCACTGACAACGCAATCAACCAAAGTTACATAAAATACCAACTAACGTTGTCAGACCATTTCTTGCAGTTTTACGACATTTCAGCAACCTGTACCGATCTGGACGGCACCACTCATCAATATGATATCACCAACAAGAGCTGGATACAAAAATGGTCAGAGAACTCCGACAAGGGAAAGTTGTCTCCAAAAATCACTATTATAGCCACACTAAAACCTTCGTACGACACCCATACAGCACAACAATATACACTCAGCTACGAGTTCCGTGCCAACTGGTATAGCAAGACCAACACCGCAAAGAGCCATTCAACAAAGACAAGCAGCGTGTTCAGTTCATCCGAAAAATTAGAAGCATTCTTAGCTAAGTACCCACAGATAACCATTGTAAAATATCCTTCCGAATAACCAATTGTCAAGGCTACAATAAAAAAGACGACCCAAACAGTCCTCAATCGTGACTTTTTGGGTCGTCTTCGTAATTAAGTTGTGCGTCTGCATCACCCCGCAAGGCTATACGCAAGTCGTTCCATGTCTGAAAACCAGCAAACAACGCCAACCGGTCAAGTGTTTTGCGTTTTGGCTTTTCAGCTGCCTGCAAATAACTCCACAAGCGCCTAAGCGACTGAGTGTGGAGATTTACATGATGAAGGCGCAACCGCTCTGACAAGTGTTCAAAGTCTACCAACACCTCTTGCTTAAGCATTCGTCTACGCCCGAAGTCTACTATGAGACCCTTTAAAACCCTACTCATGATTTGGTTATCTTGAAATTGGCTGCAAATATAGCCAATTTTCATGACAAGAGAACCTTTTTTGCCATAATTTTTTCGTAATTTTGCATCACAAAACCATTACATATTCCACATAAGCAATATGAAAGAACTCGCTTTAAAGTACGGATGCAATCCGAACCAAAAACCTTCCCGCATCTATATGGAGGAAGGAGAACTTCCCATTGAGGTAATCAACGGCCGTCCAGGCTACATCAACTTTCTTGATGCACTCAATTCCTGGCAACTCGTCAAAGAGCTGAAAGCTGCTACGGGCCTGCCCGCTGCCGCATCGTTCAAGCATGTAAGCCCTGCAGGTGCTGCCATTGGCCTCCCACTGAGCGACACTTTAAAAAAGATTTATTTCGTTGATGATGTCGACTTCGAACTCACTCCTTTGGCAAATGCCTACGCACGTGCCCGCGGAGCTGATCGTATGTGTTCGTATGGCGACTTTGTTGCACTTAGCGACACTTGTGATGCAGCAACAGCCAAGCTCATCAAGCGTGAAGTGAGCGATGGTGTCATTGCCCCCGACTATACCCCCGAAGCAGTGGAAATACTTAAAGCTAAACGCAAAGGCACCTATAACGTTATCAAGATAGATCCCAACTACACTCCTGCTCCCATCGAACACAAGCAGGTATTCGGCATCACTTTCGAGCAAGGACGCAACGAAATAAAGTTGGACGACCCCGCATTGTTTGAAAACATTCCAACCAAGAACAAGACATTTACCAAGGAAGCGAAACGCGATCTCATCATTTCGCTCATCACGCTCAAATACACACAAAGCAATAGCGTTTGTTACGTCAAGGACGGCCAAGCCATCGGCATCGGTGCAGGCCAGCAAAGCCGCATCCATTGCACGCGTCTTGCCGGACAAAAAGCCGACATTTGGTGGCTACGTCAATGCCCGAAGGTAATGAACCTTCCGTTCAAGCCAGGCATTCGCCGTGCCGACCGCGATAACACCATTGACGTATACATCAGCGAAGAACACGATGATGTTCTGCGTGACGGCACATGGCAACAGTTCTTTACCGAAAAACCGGAAGTACTCACCATGGCTGAGAAGAAAGAATGGATAGCCAAGAACACGAAAGTTGCACTCGGTTCAGATGCATTCTTCCCCTTTGGCGACAACATTGAACGAGCTCACAAGAGCGGTGTTGAATACATTGCACAGGCAGGAGGTTCCATCCGCGATGACAATGTTATTGACACTTGTGACAAATATGGTATTGCTATGGCCTTTACTGGTGTTAGACTTTTCCATCATTAAGACGTATGAGCGACATCGATGACATCATTGAGGGCGGCATTGTCTTTCGTGGGGCTCCTAAAAACAAAGACAACGAAGACAAGGTAAAGACCAAAGCCAAGAAAAAGAAATACATCACCGGTGCCCATGGTTCCGGTTCGGCCCGTCAAAAAGCTAAATACCGGCAACAACGGGCCAACCGCCATAAGCATTAAAACACAACAAACCCTTCACAACGGGCATAAAACAGTTTTTGTTTTTCTGCATTGTGAAGGGTTTGTTGTATATATACTTAAAGCCTCAGCGCAACATTATGCCAGTAAAAATTCGTCCCGAGTCAACCCCTAAACGGCGGGCCGAAAAGAAATCTTCTACCCTGTCATAGGTACATACGTCAGAATGGAGGATATTTTCTGAAGGGATGCCACTCTCTTCAAGTTGCAGTTGGTTGCAAAGAGGCAAATTGATATGCCATTTGTCATACATCTTTGCTATGGCTTCCATGTCAAAATTACCTTGGGCAAACTGATCGTAAACATCCTGTCCCACTTCAAAGTTTTGCAAGGAAATTCCTGGCCCTATCACAGCTTTCAACTGCTCAGGATGTGTGTCATAACAATTGTGCATACCAAGAACTGTTTTCTGAACAATGCGTCGCAACGTTCCACGCCATCCAGCATGTATGGCTGCCACGGCATGATGGGTTTCATCATAGAGCAGGACGGGAATACAGTCGGCGGTAGAAACACCGATACAAACTTCCGGTAGGTCGGTGACAAGAGCATCCACGCCTTCCAAAAGCATCTTACGCACATTGTCAGGCAGCGACAAAAATTCCTTTGCTATCTGACGACACTCTATGTCGTGCACTTGATGGGGAAGAACAATATTGTCAACCCTTATTTGCAACTCCTGAGACAAAGCTTGCAGGTTATGTTCTACATCTGCACTATCATCTCCACAGTAAGGATTGATATTAAACGAGCCAAAAAGCCCTTTGCTGCAACCGCCATGCCGAGTGGTGCTAAAGGCCATCACACCTTCACTCAATTCGTACTCTAATAATTGGGGAGTCATTCTATGTCTTCTACGTATTCGTAATCGTCCAAATCTTCGATATCTTCTGCATCTACGATGTCGATATCTTCATCCTCGCCCTCAGCTTCCAATTCTTTCCGGAAGGCGTTCATGTCTTTGTCACGATGCACCAACGTGTCCTCAGCCGTTATTTCCTGAAGTTTGTTGCTCTCGGAATTAAGTTCGTCCCAAAGAACATCTTTCAGCTTGTCAAGGCCTTTCCCAACAACAGCCGATATAAAAACAACTGGCAGATCGGTAGGTAAGGTTTCCTTTAACATCTCTATCAACTCCTCATCAAGCAAGTCGCATTTTGTTACGGCCAGCACTCTGTGCTTGTCAAGCAATTCTGGATTAAACTGCTTTAGTTCGTTGAGAAGCACTTCATATTCGCGTTTGATGTCATCGGTATCACCCGGAACCATAAAGAGAAGTAGCGAGTTGCGCTCAATATGGCGGAGGAAACGTAATCCCAAGCCCTTACCTTCGCTGGCACCTTCAATAATTCCGGGGATGTCTGCCATCACAAAAGACTTGTGGTCGTGGTAGCTGACGATACCCAACGACGGTTCCATCGTGGTAAACGGATAATTGGCAATCTTTGGCTTGGCACTCGACAAAGCAGAAAGCAACGTTGACTTTCCCGCATTTGGAAAGCCCACGAGACCAACGTCCGCCAACAACTTGAGTTCCAAGATGATGGTCATCTCCTGCATCGGCTCTCCTGGCTGCGCATAACGCGGGGCCTGATTTGTAGCGGTGCGGAATTGGAAATTGCCCAATCCGCCCCTTCCTCCTTTCAACAAGAGCACTTCCTGACCATCATAGGTTACATCACACACATATTTGCCCGTTTCTGCATTGTAAACAACCGTTCCACAAGGCACATCTATGTAGACATCCTTTCCGTCCGTGCCGTGACATTTGTCACGACCACCGTTGCCACCATGCTCAGCATAGACGTGACGCTGGTATTTCAGATGAAGCAAAGTCCAATAATTGTGGTTACCACGGAGAATAACGCTTCCTCCCTTACCACCATCTCCACCGTCTGGCCCACCATTGGGGTTGTACTTGACATGGCGAAGGTGCATAGAACCACGGCCGCCCTTTCCCGAACGGCATTGTATCTTCACATAGTCTACGAAATTGGATTCGGGCATTACGAGTTCAATTACAGGTTGTCAATAACTGCAAAAATATCGGCAGAAATACGGTCCAACTCACCAAGGCCATTGATGTGGTGATGAAGACCTTCTTTCTCATACCAGTCAATCAATGGAGCGGTTTGGTTGTGATAGACATCCAAACGTTTCTTGATGGTTTCTTCATTGTCGTCAGAACGACCACTCTGCTGGCCACGAAGCAAAAGACGCTTCATCAGTTCATCTTCTGGTACATCCAGCTCTATCATAGCGGCGATGCCATGACCACGTTCTGCCAGCATAGCCTTCAAGGCCTCTGCTTGAGGAATGGTACGGGGGAAACCGTCAAAGATAACGCCCTCGTGGTCTTTGCCGAAACTGTCATAAACACTGGCCAAAATGCTCACCATCAAGTCGTCAGGAATGAGTTGGCCTTTGTCAATATAGCTTTTTGCTGTCTTTCCGAGTTCGGTGCCGTTTTTAATTTCATTGCGAAGTACATCACCAGTAGAAATGTGGTTGAAACCATACTTAGCAATCAGCTTATCACTTTGAGTGCCTTTCCCAGAACCTGGGGCACCGAAAATTACAATATTTTTCATTTCTTTTTACCTTAAAAAGTTGTTGATTTGTTATTCGTCTACCAACGTATAGATATCACGCAACTGTCGTCCCTGTTGGTCATAGTCCAAACCATACCCGAGGATAAAGTCATTTGGAATTTCCATAGCCACATACTCAATGTTCAAGGGAACAGTGAGTTTTTCCGGCTTTAGCAACAACGTGCAGATATGTATCGACTCGGGATGGTGTACTCCCAAGGTTTCTATCATGTGTTTCATTGTTAGGCCTGACTCCACAATATCTTCCACGATAATGACAGTACGCCCTGTCAAATCTGCATTAACACCCACTACTTCCTTTATTTTCCCTGTAGAAGTGGTTCCTTGGTAGGAGGCCAACTTGACAAACGAAATTTCGCAAGGAATGGTAAGCATTCTCATCAAGTCGGCAGCAAAGATAAACGAACCGTTAAGAACAGCCAACAATAATGGATTTTTTCCTGCCATATCATGATTGATTCTGTCGGCCACTTCTTTGACATGCTTTAGTATTTCCGTCTCGGGTATGGAGATATCGAACGTTTTGTCCTTAATCCTAACTCTGCTCATGATAGTCTATGTATTATTTTGCGCAAAAGTACGAAAAATATAGCAAACAACTTTATTATATTTCTATTAATTTTGTAATTTTGCAAGCATATGAAGATTTTTACAAGTACCCAAATTCACGATTTGGATAAATACACCATAGAGCACGAACCCATCAAATCCATAGATTTAATGGAGCGTGCTGCCAAGGCACTCACAAATGCCATAACCGAGACTTGGAGCAAACTCACACCCGTTGTGGTTTTTGCTGGACCGGGAAACAATGGAGGGGATGCTTTAGCTGTTGCCCGAATGTTGGTAGAGCAACAATATGATGTTAAGGTATTCTTGTTTAACATCAGCAACAAACTTAGTGATGACTGTGCCACCAACAAACAACGAATACTTGACGGAAAGAAAATCAAACATTTTACAGAAGTCACCACACAGTTTGATCCACCCTCTCTACCCAAAGGAACATTGGTGGTTGACGGGTTGTTCGGTTCTGGCCTGAACAAGCCTTTGGCCGGTGGCTTTGCTGCTTTAGTGAAATACATCAATCAATCGGAAGCACAAGTTGTCAGCATTGACGTACCGTCAGGACTTATGACAGAAGACAATTCCTACAATGTACGTGCCAACATCATCAAAGCAGACCTTACGCTAACGCTACAACAGAAGAAGCTTTCGTTTCTGTTGGCCGACACCCAATTTTTTCTTGGGAAGGTTCGCGTGTTGGATATACGCCTAAGTCAGGAATACATAGACAAAACAGAAGCACAATACCAACTGTTGGAAGAAAACGATGTGCGCCCCTTGTTGCGTTCCCGCAGCGACTTTGCCCATAAGGGACAAATGGGACATGCACTCATCATTGCTGGAAGCTACGGCATGGCAGGGGCTTCCATTCTGGCAACACGTTCATGCTTACGCTCCGGAGCAGGAAAAGTAACGACACTCACGCCAAGAAGAAATTATGACATCTTGCAAATGGCCGTACCGGAGGCTATTCTCCAAATAGACAATGAAGACCACTATTTTTCCGATTCTGTCGACACCGACGACATCGATGCCCTTGGCATAGGCCCAGGAATTGGACAACAAGAGAACACCGCCATTGCATTGATTTCGCAGCTAAGTCGTTCACAGTGTCCTATTGTGGTAGACGCCGATGCCCTTAACATCCTTGCAAGTCATAGGGCCTGGATGCAGCAATTGCCCAAAGACATCATCATGACCCCCCACCCCAAAGAGTTGGACCGATTAGCAGGCGTTCCCTGCAACGGTTGTTATGAACAGTTGCACAAAACGCAGGAGTTGGCACAAAACTTACATGCTTATATTATTCTAAAAGGACACCACAGTGCACTATGCCTACCTTCCGGTCGCATCTTGTTCAACTCAACAGGAAATAGCGGAATGGCCACTGCTGGCAGTGGCGATGTGCTTACCGGAATAATCACTGGCTTGCTGGCAAGAGGCTACAAGCAAGAAGAAGCCTGCATTTTAGGCATGTATCTTCATGGGCTGGCAGGAGATTTGGCGGAAAAAGAAGTAGGAAAGGAAAGTTTAATAGCAAGCGACATCATCAAATATCTGCCACAGGCTTTCAAGCGTCTCAACGATTAATTCCACAAATATTCAGACTTCTTATCAATGCCCCCAGGTAAACTCGGAGGAAATTCCGTTCTTGCCATAGAAAACAATCAAAATATTTTCTGTCTGGTAAGCATTCAAGTCAACTTTGGTAGCAAACACCTCATTCAACGTTATCGTCTGAAGCAGTTCCTTAGTAGACTCCTTTCTCAGTTCCACCTTCACCATCGGTTCTGACGACTGTACTTCCATCACATTTTGTTCGGAAATCTGTGCATCAGATATCAACGGAGCTACAACTGTGCGCATGGTGTCGGTTGTCATTTTGTATTCAACACGCTCCTCGTCAGCAGCCGTTTTATCAGTATCATACACACTGATGTTGACGTCCTGTGCATTTGCGCCAACCACTCCAAATAGCATTAATGATGCCAAAACAACTTTTCTCATAAGCTTTGAATAATAAACAAAAAGCGGTGGCCTCATCACTGAAGTCACCGCAAAATATAGATTTCTTTTTAAGATACAATCGTTTAGTCAAGCTGTGCAAGCTTGTTGTCAGAACCAAGTACATCAATAATCTTGTGCTTGTACATTTCCTCCATAAGGTCACGAGCAGGACCGCAATACTTACGTGGGTCAAACTCTGCAGGCTTCTCGTTGAATACCTTACGAACAGCAGCGGTGAAAGCAAGACGAGAGTCAGAGTCGATATTAATCTTACAAACAGCACTCTTAGCAGCCTTACGAAGTTGCTCTTCTGGAATACCTACTGCATCTGGCAACTTACCACCGTTAGCGTTGATGATATCAACATACTCCTGAGGAACTGAAGAAGAACCATGGAGAACGATTGGGAAACCAGGAAGTTTCACCATAATCTCGTCGAGAACGTCAAATGCCAATGGAGGAGGAACCAAGCGACCGGTCTTAGGATCACGTGTGCACTGCTCTGGCTTAAACTTGTAAGCACCATGAGAAGTACCGATAGAGATGGCAAGAGAGTCAACACCTGTACGTGAAGTAAAGTCAATAACTTCTTCTGGCTTAGTATAGTGAGAAACTTCAGAAGCAACCTCATCTTCAACACCTGCAAGCACACCAAGCTCACCTTCAACAGTTACATCAAACTGATGAGCATAGTCTACAACCTTCTTCGTCAAAGCGATGTTCTCTTCATAAGGAAGAGAAGAACCGTCAATCATTACAGAAGAGAAGCCTAAGTCTACACAACTCTTGCAGAGTTCAAAGCTATCTCCGTGGTCGAGGTGAAGCACGATCTCAGGATGATTGCAACCAAGTTCTTTTGCATATTGTACGGCACCTTCAGCCATATAACGAAGCAATGTCTCGTTAGCATACTTGCGAGCACCTTTAGAAACCTGAAGGATAACCGGTGACTTCAACTCAGAAGAAGCTTTGATGATAGCTTGCAACTGCTCAAGATTGTTGAAGTTGAAAGCGGGAATAGCGTATCCACCATTGATAGCACGCTTAAACATCTCGCGAGTGTTTACGAGTCCTAAATCTTTGTAATTTACTGACATAGTTATTTGGTGTATTTAATAAATGAATAGTTTCTTTTTTACTTGATGCAAATTTAAGTTTTTCTTTTTGCAACGCCAAACATGAAGCTGCTTTTTAATGTTGCTTCGCGTTAAAATGATTAAATGCAACCGTATTTTAAAGGTCTGTTTTGAGTTTTGCAAATCGTAGTTTACAAAAAAAGGTGCGTCTTTGCTTCTTGCTGACGCACCTTACATATTTACTAAAGGCCAGTACCTTAATTTATTCTTCCGAAGAATTTAGGGGTTCTATCGCTCGCCAAACAAGCGAAGCCAAGGCACCGCCAATGAGTGGAGCAACGATAAATATCCACAAATTGGCAAGGGCAGAACCTTGAGTAAACAACGCTGGACCGATAGAACGGGCGGGGTTAACCGAAGTCCCGGTATAACGTATACATGCAAGATGTACTAACACCAAAGCCAAGCCTATGGCGAGACCAGCAAAATTGTTGGTGGCTCCATTAGTCTTAGCCGTTGCACCAAGCACAACAAAAACAAATACACAAGTAAAGAACACTTCTGCGAGAAAGCCCCCCAACATTGTGACCGATTGACCATCTACGTTTTGCAAATCGTTTGCACCCAATGTGCTTTCAATGCCGGCACTTGTGGTAAGAAGATAAAGGATGGCTGCTCCAAGAATGCCACCTACCACCTGTCCTGCCCAATAGCCAAGCGCATCCTTACAACTCATTCTTCCACTTAAAAAGACTCCTAACGTAATGGCCGGATTTATATGACACCCTGATATTCCTCCAATGGTATAAGCCATAGCCACCACAGACAAGCCAAAAGCGAAGGCGGTTCCAACAACAGAAGCCACTTCGCTATTGCTACAACTCAAGCTAACGGCCACCCCGCACCCCATCAGCGTCAACACCAAAGTGCCGAACATTTCAGCAAGATACTTTTTCATTATTCTTGATTTTATCATTTTAAACTTTTCATTTTTATTAATAACGTAGCTATTTCATTTATATTTTAAACAGAGCCAACATTTATTAATAGCATCAAGCATCGCAGGATTGCTACTTTTCTTCATAGTCAAAGAAGTCAAACGTAGCATAGCCATCAGCTTTCTGACCTTGTGCAAACATTCCCAGCGTCACGCCTGTAAACCCGCCAACAACTTCCGTACTCAACAAAGAACAATTCATTTGATAAACCTCTATGAAATTATTCCCGTCAACAGAATAAGAAAAGTTATACATTTCTCCATCGCTACAGATGCGGAGCCATACTTTTCCGCTATTCTTCAGTTTTGGACTTGTATAAACAAGTGCGTCTACCGACTTCAAGCGAGTACGAACAAAAATAGCGTGGTTATTTACATAGAAGTCTGTATGGCCATCGTGTATCTGATAAATGGAAAGTCCTGCACCTGCAGTATTGGCTTCAGCCTCAGCACGAGCATCCTTTGACGACTTGGAATTGTGCCATTCAACACAAGTCTCAACACGCATATTGGAACTTTCCTGACGCCGGCCAAGATAAGTGGGTTGATCGTTTTGCGTTAAAGAGCCATGAGGATAGAGTTGCAACTGCCCTTTTGCTAACCGATAATTGTCTGAGATTGGATTTTGCAAACATACCCATTCGGGATCTAATTTCTGAAGAAAACCATCCTTTGTATTCCCATTTTCAAAAAAAGTGCGAGTTGGCTTCTTTTGAAAAGAATATTGAGGCAGCACATTTGCAGCCATGAGTGTATCGATAGGATTACCATCATTAACAATTGGCCATTCGTTCTTCCATGTGACTGGGGCCAAGTAAGTTTCCCTCCCAAGATGATGATAAGATCCTCCAAAGTTGCGATAAGCCAAAAACACCATCCACCACTGTCCGTTCTGGTCTTGCAGCAAATCGCCATGACCTGTTCCCTGAATTTGCATTCCTTGACCTTTCATATTGCAATTGGTCATAATGGGGTTGTTGGGATTGGACTCATACGGTCCTTCGATTTGCCGACTACGAGCTATTGTAAGTTTATGGGCAAGCTCGGTTCCTCCTTCAGAAATTAACAGATAATACCAATCACCAATTTTATAGATATGGGGGCCTTCTGGATAACGCCCGCCAGTACCTCTCCATAGGGCACGGCCTGGTGTAAGTTGTTTACCTGTGAGCGGGTCTATTTCACAAAGCATAATGGTATTGTCTGGATTGCTTACCATATAGCATTTGTCGCCCTCGAAATAAAGAGAAGGATCAATTCCTTGTTGCTCCAACCAAACCGGTTCACTCCAGGGCCCTTTGGGGTTAGATGCAGTCACAAGAAAGTTACCGCCATTACCGACATTGGTGGTAATCATATAATAAGTTCCATTATGATAGCGAATGGTTGGAGCATAAATGCCCAACCATGACGAAGCATGGGCAAGGGGTAATTGACTGTTTCGAGTCAACACGTTCCCTATCTGTTCCCAATGTATCAAATCTTTACTGTGGAAGATTGGAACACCAGGGAAATAAGCGAAACTGGAATTTACCAAATAATAATCATCGCCCACCCTAAGAGCAGAAGGGTCAGGATGGAATCCTGCTATAACAGGGTTGCGATAAGTGGAAAATGACTGTGCCAACATAGTAATAGAACATAGCGCACAAGCCAATAGCGTCAAGGTTTTTTTCATAACAATAGGTTGTGTTTAGGAAACATCTCTGTTTTATTGCACTTGCAAAGATAATGAATATTTCCTCACAATCAAATAGTTACAATTACATTTTTTTATTATCGTCTTCCGCTTCGTTCAATATTTCCCGTAGAAGATAGGTGGCATTTTGGTTACGGGCTACCCCCTTTGTAACAAGATAAGAATAAGAAACCGTTTTTCCAAGTTCTATTTCAAAGCAATAGTTATGAAATCTATCCGGATAGTTTTCCGACATCTTGGAAAGTTCCAAATCGTGTGTGGCCACTACGCCAGTAACATTTTTATGGGATATATATTCCAGGAAAAGTCGAGAGCCATTCAACTTGTCAAGAGAATTGGTTCCCTTAAGAATTTCATCCAATATGATAAGCGTAGGAAGAGAAGGAGAACCTTCAGAACCTTTATCACAAGACGCAACGCTCTGAAGCAGACTTTTCAAGCGCAACAGCTCGGCATTAAAATAGGAGATGCCGTGTGACAAGTCATCAGTAGTTCGCATACTGGTGAACATATGAAAGCGGCTAACCCGCAAGCTCTTGCAAAAAACGGGTAATCCCGCCATTGCCAACAGATAGTTGATGCCCAACGATCGCAAGAAAGTACTTTTACCAGCCATATTGGCTCCGGTAATGATGTAATAGTTGCGATTGTTTATGACAAAATCGTTAGGAATAGCTTGGTTTCCCAAGAACGGATGGTATAGTTCTTTGGCTTGATAAACGACTTCACCTATAGCATCGTCTATCACATTTGCCTGCACTGCATTTGGTTCATTATAACGAAATGTTGCCATTGATACCAAAGCATCCATCTGACAAACCACATCCAGCCATTGAGAGAAATGGCTTTGAAAGCGGTTTTGCCATTGCCAAAATTTTCTTATTATAAAGAAATCTCCTGCAAAAAAGCCATCCAGCAAAAGTAGCCCCAAGATATTCCCTCGCCTATCCAGTCTCTGCAAAATGGAAGCAAGCGCCTCAAAAGAGGATAAGGCACCTTTCAAATGCCCATGCAATGTCTGATTATAAGAAGACAGAAACTCTTCATCATCTATTAAACGTATTAAGCCAACCAACGTTTTTACGTTCTTCAGAAGGCTATCGCATGCAAGTTGCAAGCGCTTTAAAACCCCGTTGCAAAGGAAAAACGTCAAAAAGAACATAGAGACGATATAGGCAACGGGAATGGTTGCTGCACATTGGCCAAAAGCAGCCAACAATATAGAAGCCCAAAGTCCCAGCAGCAAAACAACAACTACAGCTAACGTGACCGAAGAAACCAAATACCGAGGCATCACCAATTGGCACACATCATGCATTGCCCGCTTAACGGCAACGGTTTCCAGTCGTCCACGAATGCCAAATGTCTTAAAATTTGTAAGAAACTGTTCCCGCTCCGACAACTCGTTAATGGCTTTGGAACGTTCTGCCTGATAATTTAAGCTACGCAAAATGGCCGCCAAACGATCTGCGCCTCCTAGAGATACGGTCCTATTGATGCGCTGAAACAACGACAAAGGTCCAAACACATCCAAATCGGTAGTAAACGGATGGGAAGCATCCATATAGCGTGTGCCATCATCAAAGGAAGAAAAGTCACCTGACAAATAAGCCAATTCGCGTTCATATACTTGTGCTAAAGATTCAGAGCGGACTATCTGTTCATCATTCAATTCGTCCAAGCGACGTACAACAACATATGCCACTAAAAACAAAGTGGCCAGCCACAAAGTCCAACTGGCATTTTGAAGGATTGTAAACAACACCACTCCACCCAATGCAATCAGAAAAGTAAAAATCTCAGCAAAGATAAAACCATGGTTCCGGGAACGATAACGCCTTATGGAAGTTTCAATCTCTCGTTTTCGGGATGCGTAAAATGCTTTTCTGTCTTTTTGTTTCATGTTTACAAAAGTAAGAAAAAGAATTTGATAAGTTTTGTTCTTTACAACATTTGACTTAACTTTGCATTTCTTTAAAAGAAAAAAATCGTTAGTCAATTTACGAAGTCAACGTGTGAGAAACAAACATAATAGAATAACTCAAACCGAACAACAATGAACAAACGAACATTCACTATCCTTATCGCTTTGGCTATAACGCTGTATCTAAAAGCTGCAACCACTTTGCCTATAAGTGGCAATGTAATTGTACCGTCTGACCTAAATATCCAGTACATCGGACGTATTAATTTTTCTAATCCCAACCGTCCTGCTTTCAATTTCCCTGGAACAGAAATTAGAGCAACCTTTGAGGGTACATCACTCAAAATGATAGCCCGTCCAAAAAGTGGTTACTTTATGGCTCAAATAGACGGATGTAAAGCCTATAAGGTTAGTTTTAATTCCGACCAAGACTCTGTTGTAACGCTGGCAACCGCTTTGTCGTCAGGAAAACACACAGTAAGGCTCGCCTATGCTATGGAGGGCTTAAATACCCATCCGGAGTTTTGGGGATTTGTATTGGACGGAGGATGCCGCCTACTAACGCCTGCACCATTACCCGACAGACGCATAGAATTTATCGGAAACAGCATTACATGTGCCTATGGCATAGAAAGCACCGATAAAAATGACCCATTTCAAGACGCCACAGAAAATCACTTTTATGGCTATGCCACTTTGGTTAGTGATGCGCTGAATGCCATTCACACGTCTATCTCCCGTAGCGGTATAGGAATGTACCGTAATTATAATGGGCCAACAACAGGCAGCAAGGACTGTATGCCCAAAGAATATGAATATACACTGTTTGATGTACATACCCAAAAATGGGATTTCACGCGTTTCACACCCGATATCGTTTGCATCAACCTTGGCACAAACGACTTCTCAACAAAAGGATATGACAAACACCTTTATGAGCAGGCATACCGTGAATTTCTCGGAACTGTCAGAAACCATTATCCCAATGCCAAGATAATATTATTGTCTGGGCCTATGCTCAATCCCAAAGAAAATGACATAGAAAAGGCTATTCTTGACAAACTGACAAAGGAGCGGCATAAAACCGGAGACAAAGAAGTGTACCGGTTTGACTTTTCCTTGCAGACAGGAGAACTCGGATATGGCGCAAGTTGGCATCCCAGCCTCAGACAACATCAACGAATGGCTTCAGAACTGATACCTTTTATCAAGAACATAACAGGGTGGCAATAACTGCCACTTCAATCATTCCTTTGGCAACAACACCACTCCCTCCTGCTTCATTCCATCCATCTTTATGGACAATGGGCGGCTAAAACGAACGTGGCGGACATAGGTTGTCTCTTCAACCGCAGGCATCTTGTCGAGAATATCCTTTCGATAGATGCCTTCGTTTTTATAGGTATTGATGGTGAAATAGCCTACACCAAACGAAGTGAGGTTTTGAAAGAAATGTGTTCCTTGACTGGGATCGACCTGGTAGCCGGGAAGTCCCTCTTCAACGATTACACGCGCAGCACTGATATGAGGCCATTTGACAGGAATACCCAACCAGCTATCACTGGATCCCCAACGGCCTGGGCCAATAAGAATATAGTTGGTGTCCTCTGATAAGAACTTGCGATTTATCTTTTCTATCTCTTCTGCAATAGAAGGATTGTTAACTGCAGAAAAATCGGCCGAGGTCTTTACATATACCACATCAACAATATCATCTGAAATGCCATGCCCCAATGACATATGTGACCGCAAAAGACAACGTTCATCTGATATTGTAAGAAGATCTTCGTCAAGAACCAACTTGGAGTCTACTATCGGGCGAATTTGCAACAAATAGAATTCTCCTGTTCGATCAGCATTCAAATTACAAGCAAACTCTATTTCGACAGGGCGGCGCATAGCTTCTGACCCATTGCGCATAGTCATTTGCAACAATTCGGGAAGGGGAAATACTCCCTGTTGTAAAACACCGCAAAAAGAAATAATCTTTCTTCCTCCTTCATAGAAACCGTCACGTATAACTTGGTCATAGGGGTCAAACGTTGAAGAAATATAGTTCAGCGTATGATCTTTTTCGGCTTCTTTCACCTTTAATTTCAAAATATTAAAGCCGTCATCAACCATAAAGTCACGATAGGAATTTTTCATGTCAAGAGCATAGAATTGGGTTTGCGTTTGACGAAGGGCAATCTCCATTTCAGACATCTGCAAAACTTTAGTGGGATGGTAAGGAGAAACACGTAATGTTTCGCCACCATCAACAATATATTTCCCCAATCCCAATGCAAGTGAAGCAATTCCCTCTTCGGATGTTTCGTCACCAATAGGATAATAGTTGAGAGACCGAAGCACACCGCTAAACGTAGGATAAAAGCGGTCTCCATGTTGCTGGCCTACCACTTGCTGAAGGATAACAGCCATTTTTTCCTGATCTATAACATTGCTAGTGGCTGTCATATAAGCCTTGGAATCATGATAATAGACTGAAGCATAGACGCCCTTGATGGCACAAGCCAACAATCGCAACATTTCATACTTGTCTTCAAGATAAGGTATCATATAAGTGGAATAGATACCTGCAAACGGTTGATAATGGCTATCTTCCAACAACGAAGACGAACGAATGGCGATAGGACTATGTGTTGCCTCAAAGAAAGCAAAGAAATCTCCGATTAGCGTATCGGGAAGCTGGCCACGCATAAAGGCTTTCAAAATATCTTCATCACTGGCATCACTAAGGGCTATCTGATAAAGATTGTTGTTTTCCATAAAAGCATCAAAGATATCAGTGCAAAGGACAACTGTCTTTGGTATTTGGACGGAAGCATTTTCATATTGGTTGAATTCCGGATGGCGCTTAATTATATTGTCCAAGAAAGCCAAGCCACGCCCTTTTCCACCTAAAGAGCCTTCTCCTATACGGGCAAAGTGACCAAACTTGTCAAAGCGAGACCTATCAAACAATGCAACAACACCAAGGTTTTTCATCCTACGGTATTGGGCAATCGCATCAAAAATAATTTGTCGATGCATATCTACATCCGGCAACTTGTGCCATGTGATATTCTTCAGAAACTCGGAAACAGGGAAAATGGCTCGTGCACAGAGCCAACGGCTCATATGGTTGCGTGACACATGATAAAGCATCGATTCGTTTGGAATCTTAAAGATATTGTCTTGCAATTCCTTTAGGTTTCTTACACGCATTATTTCCGCATAGGTCTTAGGATCACGGAAGATGAAGTCGCCAAATCCCATATGCCTTTCCAATAAGCGATAAAGGTCTAATCCCATCTTTTTAGAGTTCTTATCAACAAAATGGAAATGCTCGGCCTTCGCTTTTTCCCTATTTTCCAACTCGGAACTTTCAAGTATCAGCGGAACATATTCGTCCTCTTTGCGAATGGCACGCAACAACTTTAATCCCGCTTCTGGGTCCATATGGCTTTCATCACCTAATGGTGATGGACGGTCTTTTCCCTCTGTTGGATGTATAGGATAACGCACGTCGGAGATAACACCCAAACAATGATCTTTGAAACGCATATAAATGTCCCACGCCTCATCATAGGTACGGGCAAGAACAACCTTTGGACGTCCACGCATACGCATAGTGGCGGCATGTTTGTTAAGGGCCTCCGTAGCGAAATTCTGGCTTTGCTTAAGAATATATGTATATAGATTGGGAAGTATACTCGAATAAAAACGAATGCTGTCTTCAACCAACAATATCATCTGAACACCAGCCTCTTCTATGTCGTGTTCGAGATTCATGTGGTCTTCCATCAGTTTGATGATTGAAAGAATAAGATTGGTGTTGCCCAACCAGCAAAAGACATAATCAAAGATACTAAGATTTTCATGCGCCATCCTCTTTGTAATGCCATAACTGAAAGGTGTCAATACAACACAATGAATGTCCGAGAACTTGGCTTTGATGGCTCTTGCCACATCAAAAGCATCATTATCGGCATTGCCTGGCATACATATAACCAAATCGATATCTACAGTTGCCAAGACACTTTCAGCCTCTTGAATGGTAGAGACTTGCGTAAACGTTGGTGGATAACGAAGCCCCAACTCCATATACTCATTATAGATTTTCTCTTCTACCCTACCATCATCCTCCAACATAAAAGCATCATAAGGATTGGCAACAATAAGAACATTGTAGATGCGGCGCATCATTAAATTGACAAATGACACATCCTTCAAAATAAATTGGTTCCACTCAGCAGGCAATTGCTCTTTCATCACAAAATAATTTATATGTGCAAAGATAAGACAAAAAAACAAAACAAACTGACATTAATATGCCGTTTAGTTGCAAGAATAAGAGTTTTTTTATTATTTTGCAAACAAATAAGCACAATGGTTATGCATGGATTTATAGCAAATTGTAAGCAACAAAAGAAAAAATTACGGAAAAACTTTTGGAGATTACAAATTAATTGGATATATTTGCGACACAAACATGACACATTGACAAGATTACTAATTATTTAAATATCGTATATACTATGGAAGTCGAGAAAATCATGCAAGCCTTGGAGCAAAAACATCCAGGTGAGTCTGAGTATTTACAGGCAGTTCGAGAAGTGCTTATCTCAGTTAAAGATGTATATAATCAGCACCCTGAATTTGAGAAAGCAAAAATCATTGAACGCATTGTAGAGCCAGAACGCGTTTACACGTTCCGTGTGCCATGGGTTGATGACAATGGAAACGTTCAAGTTAACCTTGGTTATCGTGTTCAATTCAACAGTGCAATAGGTCCATACAAAGGTGGATTACGTTTTCACGCATCTGTTACACTTTCCATTTTAAAGTTCCTTGGATTTGAGCAGACATTCAAGAACGCACTTACAACCTTGCCTATGGGTGGAGGAAAAGGCGGATCTGACTTCTCTCCACGTGGAAAGAGTGATGCCGAAATTATGCGTTTCTGCCAAGCATTCATGACAGAGCTATATCGCTATATAGGTCCAGACGAAGACGTTCCAGCTGGAGACATCGGAGTTGGCGGACGCGAGATAGGTTATCTTTTCGGTATGTATAAAAAGCTTACCCACCGCTATGAGGGCGTCTTGACCGGCAAAGGTATGGAATGGGGCGGTTCTATCCTACGGCCTGAAGCAACAGGTTTTGGTGCACTCTACTTTGTAAACCAAATGATGCAAACCCGTGGACTTGACCTTAAAGGAAAAACTGTTGCTGTATCAGGATTTGGAAATGTCGCTTGGGGTGCTGTAAAAAAAGCTACCCAATTAGGAGCAAAAGTCATCACTATTAGTGGTCCGGACGGATATATCTATGATCCTGACGGTATTAGCGGTGAAAAGAATGAATATATGCTTGAGCTTCGCAACAGTGGCAACGATGTATGTGCACCCTATGCTGAAGAATTTCCTGGCGCCACTTTCTATGAAGGCAAGAAGCCATGGGAGCAGAAAGCCGACATCTACCTTACCTGTGCTACCCAAAATGAACTTAACGGGGAAGATGCAGAAAAGATTCTTGCTTTCCATCCACTTTGCGTAGCTGAAGTCAGCAACATGGGATGTACAGCTGAAGCAGTTGAAAAGTTTATTGCAGCAAAACAACTCTTTGCTCCCGGTAAAGCCGTTAATGCAGGTGGTGTTGCTACAAGTGGCCTTGAAATGACACAAAACTCCATCCGCTTGCATTGGAGCAAAGAAGAAGTGGATGAAAAACTGCACTATATTATGCATTCCATCCATGAGCAATGTGTAAAATACGGCACTGAGCCAGATGGATATATTGACTATGTAAAGGGTGCAAACATAGCTGGCTTTATGAAAGTGGCCAAGGCAATGTTAGCCCAAGGTATTGTATAAAGAAAATAAATGAGAAAAGTTCGATTAGTTATCGTCTTCTTGCTAACTATTATATGCTTTACCATCGACGCTCAACAGTTCGATGGTAAAGCATCGTTTTATAGTAACAATCTTCATGGAAGCAAAATGGCCAATGGACGGCGATACAACAGAAATGCACTTACATGCGCTCACAAAACCCTTCCTTTCGGCACAATGCTTCGTGTTACAAACATGAATAACGGGCAAGAAGTAATCGTTGAAGTTACAGATAGAGGACCATATGTAAAAGGGCGTGTTATAGATTTGTCCTATCAAGCCGCCAAAGAACTTGGAATGATTGGAGCCGGAGTTAGCCGTGTACAAATTGAAATTCTCCCTTCCGGTGCAACTGTTCCCTATCGCACCGATGAAGACAACCCTTTAGAGTTGCCAGAAGGGGTGGAATATGGTATGGCTGGTGTTTGTTATGAATATATTCCTGATTGGGAAAAGCCCAAAGCAGAAGAACTACACACAGTGCCTCGCAAGATAAAAACAACGACTCGACAAAACAAACATTCAAGCACACCGAAGAACAGACCTGCAAAATCAAATGTTACACATAAGCCTGCCGTTAAAGTTTCACAACAGAAACAACAACGACACCAGCCCAAAAAGCAACAAAACAACAATAGTTGGTCAAACTTCTTTACTTCTGTAAAAAATGGAGTAACAAGTCTTTTCGACTAAAAACGAATAAGATTACTTGTAATTAATTGAACTTTCAAAGACACAAAAGGAAGAAAAATTCAAACAATTTCTCTTCCTTTTGTGTCTTTGACATTATCCAACAGAAATTACTGGTCCTATATGTTATCTTTTACTTCTTCGTTGGAATACTAAATTGAACAGTTTGTCCTAAGGTCTTATTTCCCTGAAGGACAGAAACGGAAAAATTGGTTAGGCCGTTACGCAGACGATTGTCAGCTTTAACCATTGCCGTATAACGAATGCCTGCCCCTGGAGCTATACTCTCTATATGCACACTTGGACTAATATAGATATGCTTATTCCCCGTAGTTTCTACAACCATGGGCTGGATATCGTCTACAGGGAACTGACCTCGATTCTTCACTTCAAAAATAACCTTACCCAATTCGCCTCTATCGAGGGCTCCATCTTGATTGTCATCAACAAACCGGACATTGGAAATTTCCACTTGAGAAGCATTTGCCATATCGGTAGCCAAGGGGGCAGAAACAGGTTGTGCAGCCGAATAGTTACCGGTATAATCTTCTCCATGAAAGTCATAGATTCGATCATCACCCGAATTTGTGGTATCGATGGGGCAACAATTACCCTCTTCTGGTTTCATCTTATTGGTCGAATTATAAGGATTGATTCCCTGAGCTCGGTTTTGCTGAACACGATCATAATGGTCATGCACACGTTGTTGTTCTTGCTGATCGGCTTTTGCACCTACGGCTGCACCAATCGCTGCACCTCCGGCCATTCCTACCAACGTTCCGAGATCTGAGCCCCTGGGGCCACCGGCTATTCCTCCTATAGCACTACCTAAGATACTACCTAAAGAACTTCCCGTATAGGCACCCATACCTGTATAAGAATTACAACTACTGAGCAACAATGTTGCACTTATTGCGTAAACCAATCCTTTCTTCATAACCGTTATTTTTTTGATTGATGTTACAAAGATAAGGAGTTAGCCAATAATAACGACAGATAAAATCCCTATTTATTGTAGGAATTTTCCTAATCTATACCCTTTCAATGCGTAAATTAGAGCCAACCTGTCAAAATCATTCAGCTATTCGGTACATTTTTACAATATGGTACAGGGGTGTAACAAAGATATTAATAGATTTGCAAATCACAAATGTTTAACATAATGATTAGATAACATGAAAACAAAAAGAATTTTATTAATGGGTATGATGGCTTTCTTTTTAGGAAGCACTTCTGTTTCTGCACAGGGATTGGGCGGTATCTTCAAAAAAGCAAAAAAAATATTGGATAACGCTATCGAATCTACAAACACTACAACATCTGCCAATGGACAAACGACAACTCCAAAAACAATTAAGGGGGCAGAAATTGCTATAGCAAATGGAGGCACACTCATCAATCCACTTCCAAATATCGTTGATGTTCAACTGGTAGGGGCATATGGAAAGTCTACATCTGAAAACTATGGAGAGGTGAACTTGATTTTAAAAGTGAAGATGATAGCCAATCTCAATGCCATGTCGATTGGTTGCAACTCCAACTATCCTGCAATAATGATAGATCAAGACGGGAATAGCTACAAAATGCGTGGGTTCGGATGGTCAAACTATGACGTTACAGAAGGTATCTTCATCAACCTTCCTCTGAAAGACAGCGATACATTCGTTGATGTAAAAAAGACAGCTACCACCATTCAAAAACTTCAAATAGGACTGAGTACAAGTTATGAAAACACAGGATTACTCGTCTTGAAGGATGTCCCCATACAATGGGATTTCGAAAAATAGACACTTACTAAAAACACTATAACTATTCGGTCTGGCCTTACAAGCAACAAGAGCATCGAAAGGCCAGACTTTACATAATAAACCACTAAAGGGCTAAAAGCTATTATTTATTCTGTTGATTGCGATATTCTATTGGAGAGCACCCATGAACTTGAGAAAAAACGCGTCGGAATGTCGAAAGAGAATTAAAGCCAGACTCTTGTGCTATAACAGATAAAGGTCTTGTTGAAGAACGAAGTAGGTTTTCGGCATATTTAATGCGCAGATTGTTAACATAGTCATAAAAGGTCTGCCCATTTTCTTGGTTGAAAAAACGAGAGATATAAGTACGATTAGTTCCAACAAGGCGAGCTACATCAGAGAGTTTAAGCCGCGGATTTAGGTATAGTTTTTCTTCTATAAACAGTCGGTTTACCGTATCCCTAATCATGGTAGAATTACCTGTTGGGAGAATTTCTTTCTCTATTTGCTTTGACGTCACCATATCGGTTTCACCTAATTCGTCAATAACAGACTCATGTTTATACAAGAAATAGCAAATGGCCATCCAACATATCAAAGAGCAAAGCATATAAACCATGTCAAAACTGATATCGGTCACATAACAACTCACTACCCAAAAGACTAATATGAAAAAACAACAAAAGAGAATACCACGCAACCAATTGAGATTTATATTATCTTGATAAGAGAACCGTTCTTTCAGTTGCCGATGATAGCGAGATATAAAGAAAAACGTAAGTATATAAGTGGCTGTACCATAAATAGCACTCCACATAGTGAGCAATTCAAACCATATCTTAACTCCAGTAAAGGCAAACGCCAATATCAGTCCCACAAAGCCTAATTCATGCACACACACTCTACGCCAAGTCAGCCAACCAGGCTTGACAAGCTCCATTAAAATGAAAATATAGAACGGTATTATTAACATGTCTATCGCACTCGTCAAAAACCAGTAATAGGAATAATCACTTAACCAGTTTCCCGGTAAAAGTATATCCTTTAAACATTCGGCATCCAAGATTGTCATAAGAACGACTATCAAACGTGAAAGTCTATCGTTGCCCCTACGCCAAAACAACCATATCATCATGGTGTAAAACATCACACAAAGACCATAGACAAAAGAAATATTTGAAAAGTGCATGAAATACGTTTCTTGTTTACTAACATACAAATATAAATAAATTATTTCACACACACAAAAAACATACTCTATGATTTCGCCACAAGGAAGAATAGTGGAAGTTACTAACGCAGAATTACACCCAACATTCTCATCAATCTGAGGGAACATCCAATGCAAACCTAACACACAGAGTTAGTGGAAATACGCTACTCACGAACAACCATACTAAGCGAGGAGAAGACTTAAACAAAAAGTGATCTTACACAGCTTCGACTTAAGGAAAAAAGAGACTCATGACACATTGGATGGTGTAAACAACATGGATGCCGCAAGAAAAGTTAAACTAATCTATTAAAGAATTTACAAAATAATAAAATCTAAGATATCCACTCCATACGGATTTTTCCATCTTGGAACATTTTTACGCTCTTTTTCAAAGATAATTAACTCTAAGCTAAGACAGTGAAGTAAAGTTATTATTACCAAAAAAGAAAAATATCAAGCTCCTTGATGTGCCTGATTTTTTTGGCAGATAGAGCTTCGAAGATATAACATCCACTTAAAAAGCAACAGTACTTTGACCCCATTCTCCGCACATGCAGTAAAAACAATATGCTTAAGATAATAAACTTACTTTAAAAAAAATAGAGCCCATTCTTAAAAAGAATGAGCTCTATAATATGAGATAAAAGATAAATTATTCAGCTTTTGAAGTTTCTTCTGAAGAAGTTTCAGCTTCAACATTAGTTGTTGCTTCAGCTGTTTCTGTCTTCTTAGTAGTTGAACGACGGCTACGGCGAGTCTTCTTAGCTGCTGCTTTAGGAGTTTTCGCCATATTTTCATCAAAGTCTACTAATTCAATAAAAGCAACAGGAGCAGCATCACCCTGACGAGCGCCAAGCTTAATGATGCGGGTATAACCTCCGGGACGGTCACCTACTTTTGCAGCTACCTCTCCAAAAAGTTCTTTAACAGCCAACTTATCTTGCAAATAACGGAAAACTACACGACGAGAAGTCATAGTATCGTTCTTTGAACGAGTGATAAGAGGCTCAACATACTTTTTAAGAGCCTTAGCCTTTGCGAGGGTCGTAGTGATTCTTTTGTGTCGAATCAAAGAAATAGCCATGTTAGCGAGCATAGCCTTACGATGATCGGCAGTACGACCTAAATGGTTGAATTTTTTATTGTGTCTCATTTTAATTTCGTTTTAGAATAAGGACTAAATTATTCCTTATCCAATTTATATTTTGAAATATCAGTTCCAAAAGACAGATTCAGACCTTCGAGCAAATCATCAAGCTCTGAAAGCGATTTCTTACCAAAGTTACGGAATTTCAACAAATCCGTTTTGTTGTACTGAACCAAGTCTCCAAGAGTTTCCACATCAGCAGCTTTCAGACAATTTAGCGCACGAACAGAAAGATTCATATCGGTTAATTTTGTCTTTAAAAGTTGCCTCATGTGCAAAACTTCTTCATCAAATTCCTGGTTGCCCTCTTGATCAGGATTTTCAAGAGTAATCTTTTCATCAGAGAACAACATGAAGTGATAAATAAGTATTTTAGCAGCTTCTTTCAGCGCATCCTTCGGGCTAATGGAACCATCGGTTGTAACTTCCAATACGAGTTTATCATAGTCGGTTTTTTGTTCAACACGATATGGTTCTACTGCGTATTTTACATTACGTATAGGGGTGTAGATTGAATCGATTGGGAGTACATTGACATCTGTACAGAACTGGCGATTTTCTTCAGAAGGAACATAACCACGTCCTTTGTTTATCGTCAAATCAATCTGCATTGAAGCCTTAGCATCTAAATGACAAATCACCAAATCAGGGTTTAACACTTCAAATCCAGTCAAATACTTGCCAATATCACCAGCTTTGAATTCAGTAGAATTCTCAACAGTAATACTAACTTTCTCATTCTCGAATTCTTCTACTACTTGCTTGAATCGAACTTGTTTGAGATTCAAGATGATGTTGGTAACATCTTCCTTAACACCAGAAACAGAAGAAAACTCATGCTCAACACCAGAGATACGAATAGTGTTGATAGCATAGCCTTCCAAAGATGAAAGGAGGATGCGGCGAAGAGCGTTACCTATGGTCACACCAAAGCCAGGCTCAAGAGGACGAAATTCGAACTTGCCGAAATGGTCGTTTGCCTCCAGCATCACTACTTTATCAGGTTTTTGAAATGCTAATATCGCCATTAATTTAATGATTTTATTGTTTAGAGTACAACTCAACGATTAATTGTTCCTTAATATTCTCTGGAATGTCAGCACGGTCTGGTTTGTGCAAATATTTACCACTCTTAGTGTTTTCATCCCATTCAATCCAAGGATACTTACTGTGGTTGAAGCCAGCCAAAGCAGCCTCGATAACTTCAAGCGACTTTGCCTTTTCACGAACACCTACAACATCACCTGCTTTAACTGCATAAGATGGAATGTTAACCACTTTGCCGTTAACAACAATATGTTTGTGACCTACAAGCTGACGAGCAGCTGCACGTGTAGGAGCGATACCAAGACGGAAAACAACGTTATCCAAACGGCTTTCGAGGTTCTGAAGAAGCACCTCACCAGTAATACCGTCAGCTTTTGCTGCTTTGTCGAACATGTTACGGAATTGACGTTCCAATACACCGTAGGTATATTTAGCTTTTTGTTTTTCAGCCAACTGAGCACCATACTCAGATTGTTTGCGACGACGGTTATTACCATGTTGCCCTGGAGGGAAATTTCTTTTAGATAATACTTTGTCAGCACCGAAAATAGCTTCACCAAAACGGCGTGCAATTCTTGATTTTGGACCAATGTATCTTGCCATAATCTTATGTATTCTTTTAAAAGTTTTCTAAAATGAATTAAACGCGACGACGCTTTGGAGGACGACAACCATTGTGTGGTAATGGTGTAACGTCAACAATTTCAGTCACCTCAATTCCTGCGCTATGAATAGCACGAATAGCACTCTCGCGACCGTTACCAGGACCTTTTACATAAGCCTTAACTTTACGAAGACCGAGGTCAAAGGCTACTTTAGCACAATCCTCTGCAGCCATTTGGGCAGCATAAGGAGTATTTTTCTTAGAGCCGCGGAAACCCATTTTACCGGCAGAAGACCAAGAGATAATCTGCCCTTCACTATTAGCTAAAGATACAATAATATTATTGAAAGAACTATGTACGTGGAGTTGTCCAACTGCATCAACTCTTACATTTCTTTTCTTAGATGTTGCTGATTTTTTTGCCATTGTTAATTTCCTCCGAATTACTTAGTAGCTTTCTTCTTATTAGCAACAGTCTTCTTCTTACCCTTACGGGTACGAGCATTGTTTTTAGTGCTCTGGCCACGAACAGGAAGACCATTACGATGTCTAACTCCACGATAGCAACCTATATCCATAAGGCGCTTGATATTCATTTGGATCTCAGAACGGAGATCACCTTCAACTTTGAATTCAGCACCGATAATTTCACGGATTTTGGCTGCTTGATCATCAGTCCACTCGGAAACTTTCAGATCACGGTTAACACCGGCCTTATCCAATATCTTTGCTGAACTACTTCGACCTATACCATAGATATAAGTCAATGCGATTTCGCCACGCTTATTTTGGGGCAAATCTACTCCAACAATTCTTATTGCCATTGTTAATTAATTGATTATAAAATGTTGTAATTGCTAAAAAGCACGCAAAAGTACAAAGATTTTGTCAAACACTTAGGCTTTTACGTTTTTTTAACTTTAACCCTGACGCATTTTAAACTTAGGGTTCTTCTTGTTAATAACGAACAAGCGACCTTTACGACGAACTATTTTGCAGTCGGGAGTACGCTTCTTCAAAGATGCTCTTGTCTTCATATCAGTATTATTTATTTGTATCTGAAAACTATTCTGCCTTTTGTCAAGTCATAGGGGCTCATTTCCACTTTCACTTTATCGCCTGGAAGAATTTTTATATAATGCATACGCATCTTTCCAGAAATGTGAGCAGTGATGTCGACCCCATTTTCCAATTCAACACGAAACATAGCATTAGAGAGAGCCTCCATGATAGTTCCGTCCTGTTCTATTGCAGCTTGTTTTGCCATTGCTTAAGTAATTTATTAAAAAGCCAATATCAGTAGAGACTTTAAGTCTCATACTGACAGGCTTAATTATATTAAACTCTATTCTTATTCAAAACTTTTAAATGATAAAGTCTATAAAGAATTAATAAGCAGAAACACCTGCATTACCTCTCGTATGACCAGAGTTGAGCAATCCATCATAATGACGCATCATCAAATGAGATTCAATTTGCTGTAAAGTGTCGATGACAACACCCACCAAAATCAGCAATGATGTTCCACCAAAGAATTGACCAAAAGCATCTTGAACATGGAGAAGGCCTGCAAGAGCTGGCATAATAGCAATAAAGGCGATAAACAAAGAACCCGGTAGAGTTATACGAGACATAACTGTGTCTATATAATCTGCGGTATCTTTACCTGGCTTAACACCAGGAATAAAGCCATTGTTACGCTTCATATCTTCAGCCATCTGCGTTGGATTAAGAGTTATTGCAGTATAAAAATAAGTAAAAGCAATTACAAGAATAACATATACCACATTATACAACAAACTCTTTGTATCCATCAAAGACTGTAATACAGGGCTCGAATTATTAGTTGAATACTGAACGATAGCCAATGGAATAAACATCAATGCTTGTGCAAAGATAATAGGCATCACATTAGCTGCAAAAAGTTTCAACGGAATATATTGGCGAGCACCGCCATATTGCTTATTTCCAACAATTCGTTTAGCATACTGCACAGGAACTTGGCGTGTACCTTGAGTTAAAAGTATAGATGCACAAACTACTGCATAGAGGATAATGATTTCGATAATGAACATTACCAAACCACCACCTGAGATAGCAGTAAACCGGCTACTTGCTTCCTGGAAGAAAGCCTGTGGCAATCGAGCTATGATACCAATCATAATGATTAAGGAGATACCATTGCCGACACCCTTGTCTGTTATGCGCTCACCAAGCCACAAGATGAACATAGAACCTGCTGCCAAAATAAGCGTAGCAGGAATCATAAATGCAGTCCAACTAATGCCCGTTGCGAGGGCACCAGCTGCTTGCATTTTAAGATTAATAAGGTAAGAAGGAGCTTGAAATACCAAGATAAATACTGTCAAGATTCTCGTATACCAATTAATCTTCTTATGTCCACTCTCACCTTCACGTTGTAACTTTTGGAAATAAGGAACAGCAACGGCAAGAAGCTGCATAACAATAGAAGCCGAGATGTAAGGCATTATACCCAACGCAAAAATAGACGCATTGGAAAATGCTCCACCGGAGAACATGTCCAAAAGTGACATAAGGCCACCTTGGGTCTGCTTCTGTAAAGTATCCAACATGCCCGGATTGATACCTGGAAGTACCACAAACGAGCCAAAACGGTAGATTGCCGTAAACAGAAGAGTAATGAGGAGGCGCTGACGCAGATCCTCAATCTTCCAACAGTTCTTCAGTGTCTCTATGAACTTTTTCATTTATTTAGATTATAGTTGCGTTACCACCAACTGCTTTAATTGCTTCCTCAGCAGTTTTAGAGAATGCATTTGCTTCTACTTCAAGCTTTGCTTTCAATTCGCCATTACCGAGAACCTTTACAAGTTCTTTACCATTGGTGAGACCAGCATCTTTCAATTCTGCAACACCGATTTTGGTAAGGTTTTTGCTTTCAGCAAGTGTCTGAAGAGTAGACAAGTTAACAGCAAAATACTCTTTGTGGTTAATATTTTTAAAACCAGCTTTAGGAACACGACGCTGCAAAGGCATCTGACCACCTTCAAAACCGATCTTTCTCTTATAACCAGAACGAGCCTTTGCACCCTTGTGACCACGAGTAGAAGTACCACCGAGTCCAGAACCTGGACCACGACCGATACGACGTGAAGAATGAGTTGAGCCCGCAGCCGGTTTCAAATTATTTAATTTCATAATTGTTACTTCTAAAAGATTAATTATTCAACTATTGATACCAGGTGACTAACCTTTCGGATCATTCCACGGTTGCTTGGAGTGTCTTCAACTTCAACAACCTGAGAGATTTTGTGAAGACCCAAAGAAAGCAGTGTATTCTTTTGGTCTTTAGGAGCGTTAATACGACTCTTAATCTGCTTGATTTTAATTGTTGCCATTTAGATATCTCCTTGATTAACCGTTAAAAACTTTATCCATTGCAATACCACGTTCGCCAGCTATCTGATAAGCATCACGCATTTGGCTCAATGCAGCGATAGTAGCTTTTACGAGGTTATGAGGGTTAGAAGAGCCCTTAGACTTTGCTATCACATCTGTTACGCCAGCACTTTCCAAAACGGCACGCATAGCACCACCGGCCTTAAGACCAGTACCAGCAGCTGCAGGTTTGATAAGTACATGTGCACCACCGAAACGAGTTTCGATTTCATGAGGAACTGTACCTTTAAGTATAGGTACCTTAACCAAATTCTTCTTAGCGGAATCTGTACCTTTTTGGATAGCAGCGGTAACTTCACCGGCTTTACCGAGGCCCCAGCCTATTACGCCTTTACCGTCACCAACAACGACGATAGCAGCGAATGTGAAAGTACGACCACCCTTTGTAACTTTAGTTACGCGGTTGATAGCAACCAAACGGTCTTTCAGTTCTACATCACTATTTACTTTTACTCTATTCATTGCCATAATCGTTTAAAAATTAAGTCCACCTTCACGTGCAGCATCAGCAAGTGCTTTAACACGTCCATGATACAAATAACCGTTACGGTCGAATACTACTTTTTCAACACCAGCAGCTTTTGCTTTTTCAGCAACAAGAGCTCCTACTTTAGAAGCCTGCTCAGACTTAGGAAGTTTTTCCAAGCCTAAAGATGATGCAGAAGCCAAAGTTTTGCCAGTGAGGTCATTAATCACCTGAGCATAGATTTGCTTGTTACTGCGGAAAACGCTCAAACGAGGACGCTCAGCAGTTCCGTTCACACTCTTACGAATTCTGAACTTTATCTTAAGTCTTCTTTGTTCTTTCTTTGTTGTCATGATTGTTATGATTATAAAGTTATTACTTAGCAGCAGCTGTCTTACCAGACTTTCTGCGAATAACCTCGCCTTTGAACAATATACCCTTACCCTTATAAGGTTCTGGCATACGGAAAGAACGTATCTTAGCACAGATGAGACCCAGCAACTGCTTGTCACAAGACTCAAGGGTGATAATTGGGTTCTGGTTACGCTCACTCTTAGTTTCAACCTTTACTTCTTTAGGAAGCTGGATAAAGATAGGGTGTGTATAACCCAAAGAGAACTCAATCAAGTTGCCTTGATTAGAAACACGATAACCGACACCTACAAGTTCCATTGTCTTGGAATAACCTTGACTTACACCAACAACCATATTGTTTACCAAAGAACGGTAAAGGCCATGGAAGGCATGTTTTTGCTTGTAGTTTACAGGGCTATTTTCATCGATATCAAATGTAACAGTACCATCTTCAACTTTAACGATGATAGAAGGGTCTACCTTTTGTGAAAGTTCGCCCTTAGGTCCTTTTACAGAAACGACATGGTCGTTCAAAGAAACTGTAACACCAGCAGGAATACTAATTGGTAATTTTCCTATTCTTGACATATTCAATCCTCCAATTAATAAACATAGCAAAGAACCTCACCACCGATTTTCTCAGCAGCTGCTTCCTTGTTTGTCATTACACCTTTAGAAGTGGAAATGATAGCAATTCCAAGTCCGTTAATAACTCTCGGCATGTCTTTATAACCAGTATACTGGCGAAGACCTGGTGTAGAAACGCGCTTCAATTTCTTAATTGCATTGCGTTTGGTTACAGGATCGTACTTCAAAGCTACTTTGATAGTACCTTGAGGACCATCTTCGATGAACTTATAGTTCAAGATGTAACCCTTTTCGAAGAGAATCTTAGTAATAGATTTCTTCAAGTTAGACGCAGGAACTTCAACAACACGGTGATGAGCCATGATTGCGTTTCTGAGTCTTGTCAGATAATCTGCTATTGGATCTGTCATAATATAAAAAATTTAATTAATCGGGACTCCCCCGACAATATTAAAAAACAATCTGTATTTCTCGTTGATTACCAGCTTGCCTTCTTCACTCCAGGAATCAAACCAGCTGAAGCCATCTCACGGAATTGAATACGGGAAAGTCCGAATTGGCGCATATAACCTTTTGGACGACCTGTAATTTTGCAACGGTTGTGAAGACGGATAGGGTTTGCATTCTTTGGGATAGCCTGGAGCTTACGAGCTGCCTCGTAAGCTTCAGCTGGATCGTTAGACGTTGCGATAATCTTCTTCAAAGCTGCGCGTTTTTCAGCATAGCGAGCAACAAGCTTTGCACGCTTAACTTCGCGGGCTTTCATTGATTCTTTTGCCATATCTCTTAATCGTTTTTAGCATTTTTGAAAGGAAGACCAAACGCTTTCAGAAGAGCATAACCTTCTTCATCTGTATTAGCAGAAGTAACGAAAGTGATGTTCATACCCTGAATACGATCTACTTGGTCAATATTGATTTCAGGGAAAATAATCTGCTCAGTAACACCGAGAGTATAATTTCCACGGCCATCAAACTTACTGTCGATACCTTTAAAGTCACGGATACGAGGAAGAGCAACACGAACGAGTTTCTCGAGGAACTCATACATACGCTCACGACGCAATGTTACCATAACACCAATAGGCATCTTCTTACGAAGTTTGAAGTTAGCAATATCTTTCTTAGAATAAGTTGCAACAGCTTTCTGACCAGTGATAGAAGTAAGTTCATTGATAGCAACATCAACAATCTTCTTGTCCTGAGTAGCGTCGCCAAGACCTTGATTGATAACTATCTTCTTCAAGACAGGAACCTGCATAACAGAAGAATAGTTAAACTGCTTGAACAAAGCAGGAGCAATTTGCTCCTTGTATTGTTTCTTTAACTGTGCTGTATCCATTATTTAATTTCCTCCCCTGACTTTTTAGCAATACGGGTAACAGTTTTACCTTCACGCTTAATGGCGATACGGGTAGCCTTGCCACTCTTTGGATCTACCAAGTTTACATTAGAGATATGAATAGGAGCCTCTTGCTTTACGATACCTCCTTGAGGGTTCTTAGCAGAAGGCTTAGTGCTCTTAGAGACAATATTGACGCCTTCAACGAGAACGCGTTCCTTGTCGGTGAGCACCTTCAGCACTTTCCCAGATTTGCCCTTGTCTTTACCGGCAAGAACAATAACCTGGTCGTCTTTCTTAATATGAAATTTTGCCATTTCTGTTTCCTTTTAATAATTAAAGAACCTCAGGTGCCAAAGAAACGACTTTCATATTTACTGCGCGAAGCTCACGAGCAACGGGACCGAAGATACGGCTACCACGGATCTCGCCAGCGTTGTTCAGCAACACACAAGCGTTATCGTCAAAGCGGATGTAAGAGCCGTCAGCCCGACGAATTTCTTTCTTTGTGCGAACAATCAAAGCCTTTGATACTGCACCCTTTTTCAATTCACTTGATGGGATGACGTTCTGTACAGCAACTACGATAACGTCACCTACACTTGCATAGCGGCGACCGGTACCACCGAGCACGCGAATACACTTAGCCTCGCGAGCGCCACTGTTGTCACATACTGTAAGTCTTGATTCTGCTTGTATCATAATTACTTAGCTTTTTCTACAATTTGAACTAATCTCCATCGCTTTGTCTTAGACAATGGACGAGTTTCCATAATCTGCACTGTATCACCTACGTTAGCTTCGTTTTTCTCGTCATGAGCGTGATATTTCTTTGTGTGCAGCACGAACTTACCATAAATAGGGTGTTTCTCTTTAAACTTAGAAGCAATAACAATGGTTTTATCCATTTTGTTGCTGATAACGACACCCTGTCTTACTTTTCTTAAATTTCTTGTTTCCATCTGGACCATTGTTATTTATTAAGTTCTCTCTCACGAAGTTCTGTCTTCAAACGTGCAATATCACGACGAGCAGACTTAATCAACGATGGATTCTCGAGGGGAGTTACCTGATGATTCAACTTCATTTGAGCTAAAGCTGCCTCAGCGTTTTCTATCTTCTCTACCAAGTCTTTGGTTTCGAGACTTTTTACTTCTTTCGTCTTCATCTTAATTAAGCGTTTTTATCGAAATCACGTCTTACAACAAACTTAGTTTTAACGGGAAGTTTCTGAGCTGCGAGACGGAGAGCCTCTTTAGCAATATCGAAACTTACACCTTCTACTTCAAAGAGGATACGTCCTGGAGTAACCGGTGCCACCCATCCAGCGGGATCACCTTTACCTTTACCCATACGGACATCGGCAGGCTTGCGGGTGATTGGTTTATCCGGGAAGATACGAATCCAGACCTGACCTTGACGGTTCATGTAACGGTTTACTGCTACACGAGCGGCCTCTATCTGTCGGCTATCGATCCATTTTGGTTCAAGCGTCTTGATACCAAAAGAGCCGAAAGCCAATTGTGTACCTCTTTGGGCGTTGCCTTTATTGCCACGTCCATCTTGAGGTCTTCTATATTTTACTCTTTTAGGCTGTAACATGATAGCTTCTTACTTTTAACGGTTATTGTTTCTTCTGCGATTACCTCTTCCAGAACGGCCGCCGTTATTAGGACGACCAGAATTCTTCTCTTGGGCGAAGTTTGGCGCGAGATCAACCTTATTATAGACTTCACCACGGCAAATCCAAACCTTAATACCCAGAAGACCAACCTTGGTAAGGGCTTCAGTCTGGCAGTAATCGATGTCTGCACGGAATGTGTGGAGGGGAGTGCGGCCCTCTTTAAACATTTCCTTACGTGCCATTTCAGCACCATTCAGACGACCAGTGATTTGAACTTTAACACCCTCAGCACCTGCACGCATTGTGTTAGCAATTGCCATCTTGATAGCGCGACGGTAAGCAATCTTACCCTCTACCTGGCGAGCGATGTTATTACCAACGATGTTTGCATCGAGATCGGGTTTCTTAACTTCGAAGATGTTAATCTGAATTTCCTTCTTAAAGAGGTTTTTCAACTCTTCTTTAAGTTTGTCAACATCTTGACCACCTTTACCAATGACAATACCCGGACGGGCTGTACAAATAGTAATGGTGACGAGTTTCAACGTACGTTCAATGACGATACGAGAGACGAAGGCCTTCTCTAAACGTTTGTTTAGATACTGGCGGATTTTCTGATCCTCTACGAGGTTATCACCGAAATCCTTGCCACCGAACCAATTTGAGTCCCAACCGCGAATAATACCTAAGCGATTGCTTATTGGATTAACTTTTTGTCCCATTCTACTTATTATTTATCATCATTGTTAACGTCAGCAGGCTTTGCATCTACAAAGAGTGTGACATGGTTAGAACGTTTGCGAATTCTGTAGCCACGGCCCTGAGGTGCAGGACGCATGCGCTTCATTGTAACACCTTCGTCAACGAAGATTTTTGAGATATAAAGTTCACCGTCTTCAGCTTTGCGGTCATTTTTAGCTTCCCAGTTAGCGATAGCCGAACGAAGAAGTTTCTCAACGTTTTCAGCGGCAGCTTTCTTAGAGAAGCGTAGCACACCCAAGGCGCGGTTTACTTCCATACCACGAACCATGTCTACAACGTAGCGCATCTTGCGTGGAGAAGAAGGGCAGCCATTGAGCTTTGCGAAATACTGGCCTTTCAAGGCTTCTTTACGAGCCTCAGCCTTTATATGTTTTCTTGCTCCCATTGTATTTTTCTTTAACTAAATGGTTATGACCTGCTTACTTTCTGTTGCCAGAGTGTCCACCGAAACGACGAGTAGGAGAAAACTCACCGAGCTTGTGACCTACCATGTTTTCAGTGATGTAAACAGGGATAAATTTGTTTCCGTTATGAACTGCAACAGTGTGACCCACGAAATCGGGGGAAATCATTGATGCTCTGGCCCATGTCTTAACGACATTCTTTTTGCCGCTCTCATTCATTGCGAGAATTTTCTTCTCAAGAGACACGTTGATATATGGACCTTTTTTTAATGAACGACTCATAATTTACTCTTAAATTAACTTGTTTACTTCTTGTTAGCTCTTTCAATAATATACTTGTTTGAAAGCTTCTTGGGTGCACGTGTCTTGAGACCCTTAGCATACAAGCCCTTACGAGAGCGTGGATGTCCACCAGACTGGCGACCTTCACCACCACCCATCGGGTGATCAACAGGGTTCATTACTACACCACGGTTGTGTGGACGACGGCCCAACCAACGAGAGCGACCAGCCTTACCAGACTGTTCCAATGCATGGTCGGAGTTGCCAACACTACCAACAGTTGCCTTACAAGCCGAAAGAATCTGACGAGTTTCGCCTGAAGGGAGCTTAATAACACAATAACTGCCTTCACGAGAAGTCAATTGAGCAAAATTACCAGCCGAACGAACGAGCAACGCACCCTGACCTGGACGCAATTCAATGTTATGAATTACAGTACCTACAGGAATGTTTGCCAATGGAAGGGCATTACCTACTTCAGGTGCTGCCTCAGCACCTGACATCAGTTTTGCACCAACTTGCAGTCCATTAGGAGCAATAATGTAACGTTTTTCACCATCTGCGTAAAACAACAAAGCAATACGAGCCGAACGGTTCGGATCGTATTCTATTGTCTTAACTACAGCAGGAACACCATCTTTCTCTCGCTTGAAGTCGATAGCACGATACTTCTTCTTATGACCTCCGCCAATGTAGCGAACTGTCATCTTACCGGTGTTGTTTCGACCACCAGTAGAACGCTTACCGTAAACGAGAGACTTCTCTGGCACGGATGCAGTAATATCCTCGAACGTGCCAATAACTTTGTGTCTTTGTCCCGGAGTTACCGGTTTAAATTTACGTACTGCCATTTTTTATTTAAATATTGCTGTAAAAATCAATTGTATCGCCCTCTTTGAGAGTAACGATCGCTTTCTTGAATGCGTTCTTCTGACCTTTCACAAGTCCTGCCTTGGTATAGCGTGCCTGACGCTTTCCAGCGTAACGCATTGTGTTCACATCAAGAACTGTAACCTTGTAGAGGCTTTCGATTTCTTTCTTTATTTCGAGTTTGTTAGCCTCTGGTTTAACGATGAAACCATACTTAGGCTGAGCAGCCTTGGTATAGGTATAAACCGTCTTTTGCTTGTTTACAGTCTGACCTTTCTTCTTAACATCGTAAGCAACAGTCTCTTCCTTAGCATTCTTAGCCTCACCAATTTTCTTGCTTCTGGTCTTGAATGTGCGGTCTTCAGAAGACTTGTCCGAAATCTTGGTCATCTTCTCAGTGACCACTGGTTTTATGATAAATCCCATAATTGTTCTGTCTCCTTAAATTTATTTGGTTAAGACTGTGTCGATAGACTTCAAAGAGTTTTCAGTGATAACGAGCACATCTGCATTCAAAACTTTATACGAATTGAGATGAGAAGCAACCATCACTTCAGCTTCCTGAAGATTACGAGCCGACAAATATACATTTTTATTTACATCTGGCAAAAGAAGCAGGAGTTTCTTGCCGTCTACTTTAAGATTTTTAGCAATATTTACGAAATCTTTTGTCTTAGGAGCCTCAAGATTGAAATCTTCAACCACAAGGATTGCATTTTCCTGAGCTTTATAAGACAATGCAGACTTACGAGCAAGATTCTTTACTTTTTTGTTCAACTTGAAACGATAGTCACGTGGTTTAGGACCGAAAACGCGACCACCACCAACGAGAACAGGTGAGTTGATATCACCACGACGGGCACCGCCGCCACCTTTCTGACGTCCCAGCTTACGAGTAGAACCAGCATGTTCACTTCTTTCTTTCGATTTAGCTGTACCTTGACGCTGGTCAGCGAGATACTGCTTTACATCCAAATAAAGAACATGATCGTTAGGCTCAATGCCGAAGATAGATTCGTTTAACGTAACCTTTCTTCCGGTCTCCTGACCTTTGATATTTAATACGTTAATATCCATTACTTGTTAATTATTACGGTTGAACCATTGCATCCAGCAACACTACCCTTCACGAGAAGCAAGTTGTGCTCTGGAATTACCTTTAATACTTGAAGGTTCTGAGTTGTCACTCTGTCACCTCCCATTTGGCCACCCATGCGCATTCCTTTGAAGACTTTTGCAGGGTAAGAACAAGCACCGATAGATCCCGGTTTGCGTGCTCGGTCATCCTGACCGTGGGTGCTCTGACCTACACCACCGAATCCATGACGCTTTACGACACCTTGGAATCCCTTACCTTTTGATGTACCAACAACATCAACGAAGCGAGCGTCGTTAAACAGTTCTACTGTAATAGTGTCACCGAGGTTGTATTCCTCGTCAAACTTGAACTCGGCCAAGTGCAGTTTTGGTGTTGTGCCGGCTTTCTTGAAGTGTCCCAACTGAGGCTTAGAGGTGTTTTTCTCTTTCGCTTCGCCGAAACCTAACTGAACAGCCTTGTAACCGTCTTTTTCTACAGTTTTAATCTGGGTTACAACACAAGGACCAGCTTCGATAACAGTGCACGGTACATTTTTACCGTCGGCACTGAAAACGGATGTCATTCCGATTTTCTTTCCTAATAATCCTGGCATTTCAATTAATCTATTTAAAAATAAAAAATATTCAAGAATTAAATTTGTAATGGACTATCAAACCTTGATTTCTACCTCTACGCCTGAGGGCAATTCGAGTTTCATCAAAGCGTCTACAGTTTTTGCGGTAGAGCTATAGATGTCGATAAGACGCTTATAGTCTGACAACTGGAACTGTTCGCGCGCCTTCTTGTTGACGAAGGTTGAACGGTTAACGGTGTAGATGCGCTTGTGGGTTGGCAATGGAATAGGACCACTGACAATGGCACCTGTGGCTTTGACAGCCTTTACAATTTTCTCAGCTGACTTGTCTACTAACTTGTGGTCGTAGCTCTTCAGCTTAATTCTGATTTTCTGACTCATTGTGTGATGTCTTTATTAAATTAATGATTTTATTTAGTTTGCAAGAGGTACACTCCCATAAGAGTCATTCGCTATGGGAGTGCGATCTCGCAATTGTTTTTTTACTTCAACAGTTCGGAATGACCGTTTACCTCATCAAGCACTGCCTTAGCAATAGCTGTAGATACAGGTGCGTGGTGGTCATATTCCATTGAAGAGGTTGCACGACCAGAAGTGATGGTACGGAGTGCGGTTACATAACCGAACATCTCTGCCAAAGGAACTTCAGCCTTAACGATGCGGGCACCGCTACGAGCTTCGTCCATACCTTGCACCATACCACGACGCTTATTCAAGTCACCGATAACGTCACCCATGTTCTCTTCAGGAGTAACAACTTCCACCTTCATGATAGGCTCCATCAAGACAGGGCCAGCCTTAGGACATAGAACCTTGAATGCCTGATGGGCAACAAGTTCGAATGACAACTGGTCAGAGTCTACAGGGTGGAAACTACCATCGGTCAAAGTAACCTTCAGACCAGTCATTGGGAAGCCACCGAGAACACCGTTTGAAAGACAATCAGCAAATCCTTTCTGTACAGAAGGTATAAACTCTTTAGGAACGTTACCGCCCTTTACCTCGTTAATGAACTGCAAGTCACCTTCCTTATAGTCTTCATCTTTAGGAGCGATTGTAACATCGATACAAGCAAACTTACCGCGACCACCACTCTGCTTCTTGTAAGTCTCACGGCTCTGTGCAGAACGTGTGATAGCCTCTTTATAGTTAACCTGTGGTTTACCTTGGTTACATTCAACCTTGAATTCACGCTTCAGACGATCGATGATGATGTCGAGGTGAAGCTCACCCATACCTGAGATGATGGTCTGGCCACTTTGCTCGTCGGTACGAACGGTGAAGGTTGGGTCTTCCTCAGCCAACTTAGCAAGACCGTTGTCCAACTTAGCAACGTCTGCCTGACTCTTAGGTTCAACCGCAATAGAGATAACGGTATCGGGGAAGGTCATAGACTCGAGCACGATGGGGTGTGCCTCATCACAAAGAGTATCACCAGTGCGGATATCCTTGAAGCCTACACCTGCGCCGATATCACCAGCATCGATGCTCTCCATAGGAATTTCCTTGTTGGAGTTCATTTGGAAAAGACGGCTAATACGTTCTTTCTTACCGGAGCGTGGGTTGTAAACGTAAGAACCTGCTGCAACCTTACCAGAGTAAACACGGAAGAATACCAAACGGCCCATGAATGGATCGGTAGCAATCTTGAATGCAAGAGCTGCTGTCGGTTCGTCTTCGCTTGGTTTGCGATCTTCTTCTTCATCAGTATCAGGATTGGTACCAACGATATTTGGTGTATCCAAAGGAGAAGGCAGGAAAGCGCAAGTATAGTCGAGCAAAGGCTGTACACCCTTGTTCTTATAAGAAGAGCCAAGGAGCATAGGAGTAAGTTCCATAGCAATTGTACCCTTACGAATGGCAGCAATGAGCTGCTCTTCAGGTATTTCCTTACCCTCAAGATATTTCTCCATCAAATCGTCATCGAAGTTGGCAGCATTTTCTACCATCTTCTCATGCCATTCAGCTGCTTCGTCAGCAAGCTCAGCAGGTATTTCATCTACCTCATATTCAGCACCCATGGTCTCATCATGCCACAGGATAGCTTTCATCTTGATAAGGTCTACAACGCCTTTGAAGTTTTCTTCAGCACCAATAGGGATTTGTATAGGACATGGGTTAGCGCCCAAGATATCCTTCATCTGCTGAACAGTTTCAAAGAAGTCTGCACCAGAACGGTCCATTTTGTTGACATAACCGATACGTGGTACATTGTATTTGTCTGCCTGACGCCATACGGTTTCTGACTGTGGCTGCACACCGTCAGCAGCGCTGTAGGTTGCAATAGCACCATCGAGCACACGAAGTGAACGCTCTACCTCTGCAGTAAAGTCAACGTGTCCCGGGGTATCAATCAAGTTAATCTTGAAAGACTTGCCGTTCCAAGTCCAGTTACAGGTTGTAGCGGCAGAAGTGATGGTGATACCACGCTCTTGCTCTTGTGCCATCCAGTCCATGGTGGCAGCTCCGTCGTGCACCTCACCAATCTTGTGAGTCTTACCTGTGTAGAACAAGATACGTTCGGATGTGGTAGTCTTACCGGCATCGATGTGGGCCATGATACCGATGTTACGAGTCAAATGTAAATCGCGATTTGCCATTTTCTTTTTACCTTTATAATGTATCTAATTAGAATCTAAAGTGTGCAAAAGCGCGGTTTGCCTCAGCCATACGGTGCATATCCTCCTTACGCTTGAAGGCACCACCCTGATTGTTGTAGGCGTCCTGGATCTCAGCTGCGAGCTTGTCGGCCATGCTCTTACCTCCACGCTTGCGTGCGAAGTTAATCATATTCTTCATGGAAACGCTCACCTTACGGTCGGGACGTATTTCGGTAGGAACCTGGAAAGTAGCACCACCGATACGGCGGCTCTTTACCTCTACCTGAGGAGTAATATTGTCGAGGGCTTGCTTCCAAATTTCGAGAGGAGACTTCTCCTCGTCTTTCATTTTGGCAGCTACGATGTCTAAAGCAGCATAGAAGATTTCGTAGGATGTATTCTTCTTACCGTCATACATCAAATGGTTTACAAACTTTGAGACCTTTTGGTCGTTGAACTTGGGATCTGGAAGGATCACACGCTTCTTTGGTTTTGCTTTTCTCATTTTTTCTTTAATAAACTTGATTTGCGGAGGCTGTCGTCGTTTCGTCCTTCAACGTTCACACCTGAACATTTACTCAACCTTGATGTCAATACTCCAGCAAAACGGTTATAATGTTTTTCTTTTTTCAGTAAAACCTTGAGCCGCCAACCTTCTCCGGTTGTCGACCCTCGGTTTTGGGGTAAAGCTTACTTCTTACCCTTTGGGCGTTTAGCTCCATACTTGGAACGGCGCTGGGTGCGGTTGGCAACACCGGCGGTATCAAGTGTACCGCGAACGATGTGATAACGTACACCAGGGAGGTCTTTAACACGTCCTCCACGAACCAACACGATAGAGTGTTCCTGCAAGTTGTGACCCTCTCCGGGGATGTAGGAGTTTACTTCCTTTTGGTTGGTCAAACGCACACGGGCAACCTTACGCATTGCCGAATTAGGCTTCTTAGGGGTCGTTGTGTAGACACGCACACAAACACCACGACGCTGAGGACAGTTGTCCAAAGCGGGGCTCTTGCTCTTATCTACGAGCGCCTTTCTGCCTTTTCTTACTAACTGTGAAATAGTAGGCATAATTTTAACTTTTAATTTATATATTATTTTTGTTTATATTCGGTCTTAAGAAGCCCATACCGTCCCTTCCTATTACAAATAGGATACAATAAGGCTTTTCGGGCTGCAAAGGTACAAACATTTCCCGAAACCACCTAATAACAATAAAACCAAAAAGACTACACCTTGCAAATATTTGCAAGATATAGTCTTTATTAACTTCTTTTAAGATTGCAATTACTTACGCATCACCCTTTGGAGTACCAAAAGGAGCGATGGTGCGACCTGCCTGTTCGGGCATTTCTATTTTTCCGAACTCACTTTCGTAGCGAAGCAGGTTTTCCTGCAATGCTGCCATCAACCGGCGTGCGTGTTCGGGTGCCAGTATGATACGGCTGGTGACTTGTGCCTTTGGCATACCTGGGAGCATGGTGGCGAAGTCTACAACAAACTCGGAGTGGGAATGACTGATGATAGCAAAGTTGCTATAGATGCCTTTTGCCACTTCCGGTGACAAGTCGATCTGCAACTGTTGACCTTGTTGATTGTTTTTGTCCATAACGGTTGTTTTTATTAGATTTTCAATGCTTGTTTATGCAAAGGTAACCATTTTTGGGGGGATATGCAACAGATTTCTGTAGGAAAAACCAATTGCCTCATTTTCAGAAAGTTATCATATTACTTATAAAACAGGCTCTTTCGGGTTGTAAAACACGGCATATCAGGAGATAAAAGAGCCGGTTTTAGAGGTTAAAACAGATGGTATGAAAAAGCAGGGAAGAAGGGACAAAAAAAGAGCTGCAATTGCTTGCAGCTCCATATACATAAAATTTTCTCGCGATTATTATTCCCATGAAGACCAAGGATTGCGCTTGCTACCCATGTCAAGTTCACTGTCGGTCCAAGTTAAAGATCCATTTGTTACTTTGTCTGTTTTATCTCCACTTATGGTTTCATTTTTCTCGCCATAATTCTGGAAGTTCTTTTTTTCTATGGTAGCTTCCAACAGATGGGAGGTCATCATTCCTTGATGCAACTCAGTTACGGGGGTGATATATTGTTTTTTCATAAAACTCAGGTTATTTTACAATGAATTTTTTACCATTTTGTATGTACACGCCTTTGGCCAACTGAGAGCTATCACCATTACGGCTCACCATGACGCCATTGAGTGTATAGATAGGGGCGTCAACGTGGGTGCCAGCAACGATGGAGATGTGCTCCACAGCATCAACCTCTGGGTCGGTACCGAAGAAAGAGTTCTGCTGCGCACCATTGGTTTGTGTGTTGAAAAAGTTATGCCAATCTTCCACGCCACCTTCGTGCTTTGCCACCTGAACAAGGCTCTTGTTAGGTTTCCAAAGGCTGGTGGTGCCGGTATAGAACCAGAACTTATAGTCTTCATCTTGATTTTTGCGTTTTGCAAAAACATAGCTATATTGGGGAATAAGAATGTCTTGGGCATCACTACCGCCTATATAGTTACCAACAAAGCGATACTCATTTCCTTCTACATCTGACGTTTGAATGTCTCCATTGGTTTCGGAAGAGGCTATAATGGTTGGTGATGGGTTACCAACAATGGGCGAATAGTCTTTCACCACAAAAACTGCATCTTCTGGGGTCTTAGAGGGATGAATCATATAAGACTCGTGGGCATAGATGACAATGTCGTCATCGGCAGGAGCTGGATTGTTTGCAATAGTTTCGTAATCCCAGTAACCAGTTTCACTCTTTTTGGTTGACTTGTGATGACACACGTCGAGGGTGAAGAAGAGCGTGATGGAGTTTATATTGGTCGTGGTGTTACGATCGCGGCGCACCTTATTAAATAGACACACTTGCGTTTCGTCGCCGAAGACTTCGTCTACCTGCTTTTTGGTCATATTGAAAGGAACACACAACGTCCACCACTTTCCGCCTTCCATCTTAATGTCATAGTCTTTATGGGGCTGGGTATCTGGGTTACTGAACACAAACATACGTGTGCCCTTGTGTGCGATTTCCTGTAAAGAATCGAGGGAATATTGACCATCACCTGTACCAACAACATAACCGGCCTCTGCCAATATTTGAAGTTCTTCGTCGGTGAGCTTGGTGCGATAAGGTGTGACGCCGTCATAGCCCACACCGTTGAGAGCTGTTCCATAAGCACGGTTCCATTGGGCTTGTGAAGGCCAAACATACCGGTCACCTACATAAGTATCGTGAAAGCCATAATCAACATCCGGATATATTTCAGTAATGCCATTCCATCCATACAATTGCTTCGTTTCCTTTCCCACTGTTAATTTACCATTGGGATTGTCATATCCGTACCATTGGTCTATGGCTTGACCAGGGCCCCATGTGTGATAGACACGGAGGGTGTCTGTATAGGTAGACAATTTCTCCTTGTCGGTAATATTGTTAGGATAGTGAAGCATTGTGAAATAAACGCCATTAGATTTGTAGTTCTCACGATTGGCATAACCTGTGCCCTTTACATCATCACTGGTATTGCCTTCTTGCTTATTACCGTTGAAGCCGTTGTTTCCTTGCAAACATTCGGGAGGAAAAGCGGTTAACTCCATTGCTCTTCCACCGTTAATTTCACGTACGCTTGCGCCAGTTGGCATTAACGGTGCAACTTCTGATTCGAAATAGACATCTTGATATTGACGACGGAAAAAAGCACCAGAACCAATAAACCTGACAGAAGACGGAATAGTAAGTGTAGTTAGGCCTTTAAGATTATCATTATTTAGACCTCCAAATGCTGAATTTCCAATATAACGGAGTCCTTCGTTGAAAGTGATATCACGCAATCCATTTGCTTCGAGAAATGCAGCATCGTCTATCTTGTCCAAAGTGGAAGGGAACAAAACACTCACCAGAGCTATTGAATTAGTATAAAAGGCGTACTTCCCAATATAGGTAAGGCCTTCGTTTAACTTGAGAGTGTCAATGGAATCACAATTATTAAAAGCATAATTTCCAATACTGTCCAAAGTAGAAGGGAAAACCACATCCTTTATTCTCATGTTTACAAAGGCTGAATCGCCGATAGCCGTATAACCTTCGGGAATAACAATTTTAGAGAGGGCTTTATTGTTAACATAATTAGGCGAAAACAAACGAGCAGGCACCTTTTTGCTTTCCGACAAAGGAAGGGTGAGTGAAGTAAGAGAAAGATTTTGTTTTCCTGGTAAATCCTGGAAAGTTTTCGAAGACAAATTCTTGCATGTTGTCTGACCAAGGTCAAGTTCTTTTAGCACCTGGTTTTCCCCCGATTGTTGATTATCCTTCTTATAATAGAATAGAGCATCGATGATATCTTGGTTAATATACAACGGAGTGGAAGGGGTGTCATTGACAAAAACGATATTCTCGGCCTCACAGTGTTCAACCAAGGCATCAATAAACTTCGACTTGGAATAGAGGTAACCTAAGTCCCACAAATCATCGAAAGACGCTGGTTGGTAGTCGAAAGAGCGGGTGAAATAGTCACGACCTTCTTCAACACGTCCACCGTTATAGACTTGTGAATATGTATTTCCATTCTTATAGAAAACATTAGAGCAATTGGAATAAACAGAATAGGTTTCACTTTTCTCAGTTGTGTAGGTATCACTGTTGATTTCGTCAGCGCTGATGACGGTGTAGGTACCGTCCTCACCTTTCTTATAATAGGGGTCTACGTTATTTCCGCCAATCCATATTTGCGTGGTGTTAACTTTATCACCTTCTTTCACCAAAGTATAAGTAGGCTTATTATTACTCCAGTCATATCCGATTTTATAGACTTCATTAGCAGCAGTGGCATTGAATTCACGCCAAGTATCGGTTTTGGAAGTGGTATGGGTTTCTGTAAAGTTTTCGGTGATGGGAGTATAGACATCACTGCGTGTGTAATAGGTAGAAGCATCACTAAAGACTGTGCCGTCTGCAACCTGCGTCCCATTCTCGTCTGCAAAGACCTTATTGTAGGTGTTGGTAAACAAGAAGGAGGCATCCATCTTGGTCAAGTCTCCATGGCCATTAATGGTTAAGGTGGTCCCTTCCAGCGAGACAGTTGCACCATCCTGATCATTACCAAATGATGCAGGCAAGGTAGTTTGTGCCTGTATACCTATACAGCACAAGAGCGCGAAATTCGCACACAGTAATACTCTTTTCATCATTTTACGAGTTAAAAAATTTTATGTATTTATGGTTTCAATAGTGGTTATGATGTGGAAACCTGTGACACGCGAGCCTTACGAGATTAAACCAGCATCTTTCTCGGAGGTCAATTTCTCCGTAACCCTCCCGGTTTGTAGGGGGGGGTAATACCCACCTTGAGTTAATTTGTTGGCAAATTTACACCATTATTTCTAACCCTGCAAATAAATAGCCGCTTTTTTTCAAAACAAACGAAGAATTTTCACAAAACGCAGGTTTTGAAAAGAGGAAAAGCAGGAGCACCAAACAAAAAGGGGTAGAGCCTCTGCCCTACCCCAATATCTTAGAGAGATAATATCAACAAGTTATTCAGCCTCTTGCGTATGCTCAACCTTCCGGTCGGAAAAGTCGAGAACATTTTTACGATTGGCCTGAATGCGATCGTATTCTTCCTTGTTGCCTACCACAATCTTGTCCCACTGACGAAGACCCGTTCCTGCTGGTATAAGGTGACCACAGATGACGTTTTCCTTCATACCAATGAGGTTGTCGCTCTTGCCACGGATGGCAGCCTCGTTGAGCACCTTGGTGGTTTCCTGGAAGGAAGCGGCACTCATGAAGCTCTTAGTGCCGAGAGCAGCACGGGTGATACCCTGAAGTACCTGTGTGGCAGTAGCCTGAATGGTGTCACGCACCTGCACAAGTTTCTTGTCGCGACGCTTCAAGCTGGAATTTTCGTCACGCAGGCGACGAGCTGTGATGATTTGACCGGCACGAAGGTTTTCGCTGTCACCCGGGTCAATAACATACTTTTTGCCCCAAATGCGGTCGTTTTCAGCAGCAAAGTCGAGTTTGTCGACAAGTTCTTGCTCAAGGAATGTGGTGTCTCCAGGGTCGTTGATCTGAACTTTGCGCATCATCTGACGAACAATGATCTCGAAGTGCTTATCGTTGATCTTCACACCCTGCAGACGATAGACGTCCTGAACCTCGTTGACGATGTATTCCTGAACTGCCGTAGGACCCTTGATGGCAAGGATGTCTGCTGGTGTGGTGATACCATCGGAAAGTGGGGTACAAGCACGAACGGCGTCATGCTCCTGAACCAAGATTTGCTTGGAAGTGCTAACAAGGTACTTACGCTGCTCGCCCGTCTTGGAGGTAACAATAATTTCGCGGTTACCACGTTTCACCTTACCCATAGTGACCTCACCGTCAATTTCGCTGACGATGGCGGGGTTGGACGGGTTACGCGCCTCGAACAATTCGGTAACACGAGGTAGACCACCGGTGATATCGCCGGCTCCACTCATGGAACGAGGTATCTTGACAAGGGTGGTACCAGTGGTGATTTCCGCACCGTCTTCCACTTTCTGCTCCAAGTGACCCCCCACAGGGAAGTTGTATGTTCCAAGAATGTCAGAAGGGTCGTACCAACCTGTATCACGCTTTTTGTGGGCACCTGGGCGGACAATGTCGCAAGTAGGAATGCGGTTCTTATCCTTTGAATCGATGATGATGCGCTCGGTAAGACCTGTAGCATCATCGGTTTCAGTCTTGTAGGTAACGCTATCGATAACATCACGCAAACGTATCACACCAGCATATTCGCTGACGATGACGGCGTTGAATGGGTCCCAACGGCAAATCAAGTCGCCCTTCTTTACAAGGTCGTCATGCTTGAAATAGAGCTTGCTACCATAAGGAACATTCTCGGTAGAAAGAACAATATCGGTATTAGGATCGACAAAACGGATTTCTGCCAATCGGCTGACAACCATTTGGCAAGCTACATCGTCCTCATCGACAAAGTCAACGGTACGAAGTTCGTCAAATTCTACGCGAGAATCGTTTTTGGCAACGATGCTGGCGTTGGCAGCAGCGTTACCAGCGACACCACCGGCGTGGAAAGTACGGAGGGTAAGCTGCGTACCAGGCTCACCAATAGCCTGTGCGGCTATTACGCCGACAGCTTCGCCGAGCTGAACCATACGCGCTGTAGCAAGGTTGCGTCCGTAACACTTCATGCAGACACCACGCTTGCTCTCGCAAGTGAGCACAGAGCGGATGGTGACGGTCTCGATGGGTGAAGCCTCAATGGCTGCGGCAGCAGCCTCTGTAATTTCTTCTCCCGCTGAAACAAGCAACTCACCTGTGGTGGGATGAATAACATCGTGAACAGAAACACGACCCACAATGCGTTCAGAAAGGGAAGCGATTATTTCGTCACCATTCTTCAATGCCGAACACTCCAAACCACGAAGTGTGCCACAATCCTCTTCGGTGATGATGACATCGTGGGAAACGTCTACAAGACGACGAGTCAGATAACCAGCATCGGCGGTCTTCATAGCGGTATCGGCAAGACCCTTACGCGCACCGTGGGAAGAAATGAAGTATTCCAACACAGACATACCTTCCTTGAAGTTGGAAAGAATAGGGTTTTCAATGATTTGAGCCCCTTCAGCACCTGCTTTCTGAGGCTTTGCCATCAAACCACGCATACCAGCCAACTGAGCAATCTGGTCAGCCGAACCACGGGCACCGGAGTCAAGCATCATATAAACGGCATTGAAACCTTGGTCGGCTTCGGTCATGTGCTTCATTACGGCATTCTTCAAGTTGTTGTTGACATGAGTCCAGGTATCGATCACCTGATTGTAACGCTCCTTGTCGGTAATGAAACCCATTTCGTAGTTGGCTTTCACCTGATCAACCTCTGACTGACCTTTACCTACAATATCCTTCTTCTCACTTGGAACAATTATATCGTTAAGGTTGAAAGACAAACCGGCAACATAAGCCATACGGTAACCCAAGTTCTTAATGCCATCAAGGAACTCACAGGCACGCGCCATACCGACAGCCTTGATGACATCGGCAATCAAGCCACGCAAAGATTTCTTAGAAATGACACCATTGAAATAGCCAATCTCGTCAGGCACAATCTGGTTGACAATGACGCGACCTACAGAAGTTTCCACAAGATGCTTCTGCATCTTTCCATCGATGAGGTCGTTAACTACTACCTTAACGGGAGCATGAAGATCGCACTTGCCCTCGTTGTGGGCAATGATGGCTTCTTCTGGTCCATAGAAAGTCAAGCCTTCACCCTTGGCACCGGTACGCAACTTAGTGATGTAGTATAGACCCAACACCATATCCTGAGAAGGAACGGTGATAGGAGCGCCATTGGCAGGATTTAATATATTGTGGCTCTGAAGCATCAAAATCTGAGCCTCGAGAACAGCTTCATTGCTCAAAGGAAGATGGACTGCCATCTGGTCGCCGTCGAAGTCGGCATTGAATGCTGTACAAGCCAACGGGTGCAACTGAATAGCTTTGCCTTCTATCAACTTGGGTTGGAAAGCCTGAATACCCAAACGGTGAAGCGTAGGGGCACGGTTCAGAAGAACGGGATGACCTTTCATCACATTCTCCAAGATGTCCCAAATAACTGGTTCGCGACGGTCTACAATCTTCTTGGCACTCTTTACGGTCTTGACGATGCCACGCTCAATGAGTTTACGGATGATAAACGGCTTATAAAGTTCAGCAGCCATCAACTTAGGCAGACCGCACTCGCCCATCTTCAACTCCGGGCCGACAACAATGACAGAACGTGCAGAATAGTCAACACGCTTTCCGAGCAGGTTCTGACGGAAACGTCCTTGCTTTCCTTTAAGAGAGTCGGAAAGAGACTTCAAGGGACGGTTGCTTTCACTCTTAACAGCACTTGACTTACGCGAATTGTCAAACAATGAGTCTACTGCCTCTTGAAGCATACGCTTCTCGTTGCGGAGGATGACTTCTGGCGCCTTTATCTCCATAAGACGCTTCAAACGGGAGTTACGGATGATAACGCGACGATAAAGGTCATTCAAGTCGGAAGTGGCAAAACGGCCACCGTCCAACGGTACCAACGGACGCAACTCGGGAGGTGTAACTGGAATAATCTTCATAATCATCCATTCTGGACGATTAACCCCCTTGGACTGCAAGAAGGCATTCACTACCTGAAGACGCTTCAAGGCCTCGGTCTTGCGCATCTGAGAAGTGTTGCTATTGGCGCTGACACGCAACTCGTCGGCAAGTTTTTCCAAATCGAGACGCTGCAAAAGCATATAGATGGCCTCTGCACCCATCTTGGCAACAAACTTGGCAGGGTCGTTGTCGTCCAAATACTCATTACCTTCTGGCAAACGATTCTCTACGATGTCAAGATATTCTTCCTCGCTCAAGAGGTCCATCTCGTGAGAACCGTTTAGCTCTTCGCTTGCTTCCTTGTCAGCATTGCCCTTGACAGTCATTCCCTTGACAACACCGGGATTGATAACGATGTACTTTTCGTAATAGATTACCGCATCAAGCTTCTTGGTGGGAAGGCCAAGCAAATAACCGATTTTGTTGGGAAGAGAACGGAAATACCAAATGTGGGCAACAGGAACGACCAATTCAATATGGCCACTACGCTCGCGACGTACTTTCTTTTCTGTTACCTCAACACCACACCGGTCGCAGACGATGCCTTTGTAACGGATGCGCTTATACTTACCACAAGCACATTCGTAGTCTTTAGTAGGACCGAAAATCCGCTCACAGAAAAGGCCATCACGCTCGGGCTTATAGGTGCGGTAATTGATGGTTTCCGGTTTAGTTACCTCTCCATAGGAATTCTCAAGGATTTCTTCAGGAGAAGCTAAGCCAATTGTAATCTTCGTAAAATTACTTTTTACTTTATTGTCTTTCTTAAAAGCCATGTTTTACTTTCTTTTTGGGGTGTTGCTGATTAATCAAGTTTGATACTTAGACCGAGTCCGCGAAGCTCATGCAAGAGCACATTGAGAGACTCTGGTATACCTGGTGTAGGCATTGGCTCACCTTTGACAATGGCCTCATAGGCCTTGGAACGGCCAACGACATCATCTGACTTAATGGTGAGGACCTCCTGAAGAATGTGGGATGCGCCGAAAGCTTCGAGCGCCCAAACTTCCATCTCTCCAAAACGCTGACCACCAAACTGAGCTTTACCGCCAAGAGGCTGCTGCGTTATCAAACTGTAAGGACCAATTGAACGGGCATGCATCTTGTCTTCTACCATGTGGCCTAACTTCAAGAAGTAGGTGATACCGATGGTTGCCGGTTGGTCGAACATTTCACCAGTCTCACCATCATAGATGTGAGTAGAGCAAAGGCTTGGCAGACCAGCCTTATCGGTCCATTCCTGAAGGTCCTCAAGTTTCGCACCATCAAAAATAGGTGTAGCGAACTTAACGCCAAGACGCTTGCCGGCTGCTCCCAAAATGGCTTCAAAAATCTGTCCCAAGTTCATACGTGACGGCACACCCATAGGGTTCAATACCAAGTCTACCGGACGGCCATCCTCCAAGAATGGCATATCCTCCATACGAACAACCTTAGAAACAATACCCTTATTACCGTGACGACCGGCCAACTTGTCACCAACTTGAATCTTACGTTTCTTGGCTACATAGACCTTGGCCATCTGCAAAATGCCAGAAGGAAGGTCATCACCAATAGTGATGGCAAACTTACGACGTTTCATCTCGGCATCCATCTGCTTGTACTTGCGGATGAAATTCATGATCAAGTCTTGTATCAACTTGTTGGTATGCTCATCTTCTGTCCAATTGTTAGACTGAATTCCTTCATAATCGAGATTCTTCAACATGGCAACAGTAAACTTGGAGCCCTTGGTGATAATCTCTGCATCAGAATAGTCTTTGATACCTTGAGAAGATTTTCCTTCGGTAAGAGTCATCAATTTGTCAACTAAGATATCTTTCAAGTCGTTGACTTTAGCTTCTTGTTCTTCGTCTATCTTAGCCAAAATGATCTTGTCCTGACGTTTGCTCTCACGAGTCTTCTCGGCACGAGAGAACAGCTTCTTATCTATAATAACACCGCTCAAAGACGGATTAGCTTTCAATGAGGAGTCTTTCACATCACCAGCTTTATCACCAAAAATGGCACGAAGCAACTTCTCTTCAGGTGAAGGATCGCTCTCGCCCTTAGGAGAAATCTTTCCGATGAGGATATCGCCAGGCTCAACACGAGCTCCTACACGGATAATACCATTCTCATCAAGATCCTTTGTAGCTTCTTCGCTGACATTTGGAATATCACTAGTAAACTCTTCTACACCACGTTTTGTCTCGCGGACATCGAGGGAATATTCGTCAACGTGAACACTGGTCAATACATCTTCACGAACCATACGTTCGCTGATAACAACGGCATCCTCATAGTTGTAACCCTTCCAAGGCATATAAGCAACCAACAGGTTGCGCCCAAGAGCCAATTCTCCATTTTCTGTTGCATAGCCTTCTGTAAGGATATCACCTGCTTTCACACGTTGGCCCTTGTTGCAAATTGGACGCAAGTCAACAACCATATTCTGATTCGTACGGCGGAACTTTGGAATGCGGTACTCTTTAAGAGCCGGTTCAAAACTAACAAACTCTTCTTCTTCCGTACGGTCATACAAAATACGAATAGTTGTAGCGTCTACATACTCAATAACACCAGCTCCCTCAGCTGTTATTTGCGTGCGGGAATCTTCACAGACTTGCTTCTCCAAACCTGTTCCAACAATAGGAGCATCATTATGAAGCAATGGCACAGCCTGACGCATCATGTTACATCCCATCAAAGCACGGTGACCGTCATCATGCTCCAAGAAAGGAATCAAACCAGCTGAAACGGATGCAATCTGTTGAGGTGACACATCCATTAGGTCAACTTGACCCGGATCAACAACTGGATAATCTGCGTCTTGACGACATTTAACATAAGTACGGATAAATGTTCCATCTGGGTTAAGAGGAGCATTGCCCTGACCTATCAACTTGTCTTCTTCTTCCTCGGCTGTTAGATAGACTACATCATTGTTATCCATATCAACTTTAGCGTCTTTAACGTTACGATAAGGAGTAACTATAAAGCCTAAATCGTTGATTTTAGCATAGAGACACAACGAAGAAATAAGACCGATATTTGGACCTTCAGGACTCTCAATAGGACATAAACGGCCATAATGAGTATAGTGGACATCACGTACTTCAAATCCGGCACGCTCACGAGACAGACCACCAGGACCTAACGCTGACAAACGACGTTTGTGAGTAACCTCTGCCAAAGGATTGGTCTGGTCCATAAACTGGCTAAGAGGGTTAGTCCCGAAGAAAGAATTAATTACACTGGAAATCGTCTTGGCATTAATCAAATCAGTGGGCTGGAACACCTCATTGTCACGAACGTTCATACGCTCGCGGATGGTACGGCTCATACGTGCCAAGCCGATAGAGAACTGGTTACTTAACTGCTCACCGACTGTACGTACACGACGATTAGACAAATGGTCAATATCATCAACGGTGGCTTTGGAGTTAACTAACTGTATAAGATACTTTATAATCTCAATAATATCTTCTTTTGTCAAAACACGGACATCAGAATCAGTATCGAGACCTAATTTTTTGTTGATACGATAACGGCCAACTTCACCCAAATCATATCGCTTATCTGAGAAAAACAAATTTTGGAACACTTCACGAGCACTTGCTTCATCAGCTGGGTCGGCATTGCGCAACTGACGATAAATATAAAGGACCGCATCCTTTTCAGAGTGTGAAGTATCTTTAGACAGGGTATTAAAAATGATTGCAAACTTATTGGCTTGATCCTCATCTTTATGCAACAAAATTGAAGAAGCTCCGCTATCAAGTATCAAATCGATATGATCTGCTGTAATCTCAGTTTCACGCTCAACGATAACTTCATTGCGCTCTATAGTGGTAACCTCACCTGTATCGGAGTCGCTATAATCCTGGAACCATGTTTTCATCACGTTTCCAGCTAATTTTCGACCGATTGCTGCCTTTAGGTTTTTCTTATTAACCTTTACCTCCTCACAAAGATCAAACAACTGGAGGATGTCTTTGTCACTTTCATAGCCAATTGCACGCAACAATGTTGTTACCGGCAACTTCTTTTTACGGTCGATGTAAGCATACATCACATTATTAATGTCAGTGGCAAATTCAATCCACGAACCTTTGAAAGGAATAATACGAGCACTATAAAGTTTTGTACCATTCGCATGAACTCCTTGTCCAAAGAAAACACCAGGAGAACGGTGCAATTGGGAAACGACAACACGCTCGGCTCCATTGATAACAAAAGTACCGTTTTGAGTCATATAAGGAATATTACCCAAAAAGACATTCTGAATAATAGTTTCAAAATCCTCGTGATCTGGATCAGTACAATAAAGCTTCATCTTTGCTTTCAAGGGAACACTATAAGTGAGGCCACGTTCCAAACACTCATCTATAGTGTAACGAGGTGGATCTATATAATAATCCAAGAATTCAAGAACGAAATTGTTTCGCGTGTCTGTAATTGGGAAATTTTCAGCAAACACTTTGTACAATCCATCATTCTTTCGCTCTTCTGGAGGAGTGTCTAACTGAAGGAAATCACGGAATGACTTCAACTGCACATCAAGAAAATCCGGATAAGGATACGGATTTTGAACGCTGGCGAAGTTTACTCGGTTATCAATTATCTTTGTTGCCATTATAAAATTAAAATCATTTATGAATCTCTGAGATACCCTGTCCAAGAAATCCCAGTTTCAAAAAGTGTCAATAGACACAAAAAGGTTAGGTTTTGCCGACTGGGCAAAGCCTAACCATTATTTATGGAGTATTGTAAATTACTTCAATTCAACCTTAGCACCAGCTGCCTCGATTGATTTCTTAAGGTTTTCAGCTTCCTCTTTAGAAAGACCTTCCTTAACAGTTGCAGGAGCACCATCAACGAGATCCTTTGCTTCTTTCAAGCCAAGACCACAAGCTTCCTTAACAGCCTTTACAACCTGAAGCTTCTGACCACCTACCTCAGCAAGGATAACATCGAAAGAAGATTTCTCCTCGGCTGCAGCAGCTGCACCAGCAGCTGGGCCAGCAGCAACTGCAACAGCTGCAGCTGCAGGCTCAATACCATACTCGTCCTTGAGGACAGTTGCCAACTCATTAACTTCTTTAACAGTAAGATTTACTAATTCTTCTGCAATAGCTTTTACGTCTGCCATTTTTATTCTAATTTTTAAATTTTATTATACTATAAATTGATGTGACTTTAATGATTATTCAGGACGCTCGCCTAAAGTCTTCAGCACACCATGAATGGTGTTTGCACCTGACTGAAGAGAAGAAACAACATTCTTAACAGGTGATTGTAACAATGCAACAACATCTGCAATAACTTCGTTCTTACTCTTGAGAGCTGCAAGCTCTTCTAACTTATCTGCACCAACATAGATACTCTCTTCTGCATAAGCTGCTTTAAGAGATGGGATACCTTCCTTTTTATATTCCTTTAGTAACTTAGCTGGTTTATTGGCAACATCTGAAAAAATTACAGCTGTATTGCCTTTAAGAGAGCTATACAAAGGTTCGAAATCAACATCTGAAGCCTCGAAAGCCTTATGAAGAAGCTTATTCTTCACAACAACCATTTTGACTTCATTCTTGAAGCACTTACGACGAAGTTCACTTGTAGCACCCGCATTTAACCCAGTAACATCTACCAAGTAGAAATGAGGATATTGTTTCAACTTCTCGCCAAGTTCTACAATAATTGTATCTTTTACTTCTTTTTTCATTTTTACCTAACTTTTAGAGTTATTCAACTGATTTTGGATCAATCTTGATACCTCTACTCATGGTACTCGAAATAAAGATACTCTTAATGTAGGTACCTTTAGCTGCAGCAGGCTTCAATTTGATTACAGTAGATATAAACTCTTTTGCATTACCAGAAATTTGTTCAGGCGTCATACTAACCTTACCAATAGAAGTATGAATAATTCCTGCCTTATCTACTTTAAAATCAATTTTGCCTTGTTTAACTTCTTTTACTGCTTTAGCAACGTCCATCGTAACAGTACCACTCTTAGGGTTTGGCATCAAACCACGAGGACCAAGCACACGACCCAAAGGACCAACTTTGCCCATACAAGAAGGCATAGTAATGATTACATCAACATCCGTCCAACCACTTTTGATCTTTTCTATATATTCATCAAGACCTACATAGTCAGCACCGGCTTCCTTAGCGGCAGCTTCTTGATCGGGAGTACAAAGGCATAACACACGAGTAACCTTACCAGTACCATTAGGTAAAGAAACAACGCCACGAACCATTTGGTTTGCCTTACGTGGATCAACACCTAACCGAACATCAATGTCAAGAGAAGCATCAAATTTAGTAGTTGTAATCTCCTTAACTAATTTTGAAGCTTCATCCAATGTGTATACCTTCCCTGCTTCAACCTTTTCAGCTACTGATTTTTGATTTTTTGTCAGTTTACTCATTTTTTAATTGAAGTTTAAATTATTTACCAGGGAAGTCCCCTTTAACAGTAATACCCATACTACGAGCAGTACCAGCTACCAATTTCATTGCAGATTCAACTGTAAAACAATTCAAATCAGGCAACTTATCTTCGGCTATAGCTTTAACTTGTTCCCAAGTAACGGATGCAACTTTTTTACGATTTGGTTCTCCAGAACCGCTCTTAACCTTAGCAGCTTCTAGCAACTGCACTGCAGCAGGTGGAGTTTTAATAACAAAGCTGAAAGACTTATCTGTGTAATAAGTAATTACAACAGGTAAAACCTTACCGGCCTTATTCTGGGTGCGGGCATTAAATTCCTTACAGAAACCCATAATGTTAATTCCCTTAGAACCTAATGCAGGCCCAACGGGGGGTGAAGGATTTGCAGCGCCACCTTTAATCTGTAATTTGATTAATCCAGCAACTTCTTTAGCCATTTCTTTTGTTAATATTAAAATGTAAAACTATCTAGAAGATCAATATCCGTAACAATATACTAATCTTCTTTTGTAACTTGCCCAAAACTTAATTCCAAAGGATTTTGACGGCCAAAAATAGTAACCATCACCTTCAACTTGTGCTTCTCGGTATTAACTTCTTCAATTACACCATGAAAACCGCTAAAGGGACCATCTGCAACCTTTACAGATTCACCAACTTCAAATGGAATATCAATATTCTCTTCTAATTCAGAATCTTCTGAATTTCCAAGAAGACGATTAACATCTGATTGACGAATCGGGCTAGGATGGCTCATTCCACCTAAGAAACCTAAAACATTAGGCATAAATCGCAAAGTTGAAGCAACTTCCGATTCCATAATAGCTTCAACAAGAACATAGCCTGGAAGACTTAACTTCTCCTTAACTACTCTCTTACCATTACGCAAAGCAGCTATTTTTTCTGTAGGCAATAAAACCTGAAAAACATATTGAGCTAACTTCTCATTATGAGAAATCTCGTTTTCAATATATTCCTTAACCTTAGCTTCTTTACCACTAATAGCGCGGAGCACATACCATTTCTTTTCTGTATCAGCCATTTCCCTAATGAATTAACCTGGATAAACAAATGCCATTATGTGTTTAAACACAAAATCCATAACAAAGACCACAAGAGCAATGACAAGGGAAGCAGATAATACAATCATTGCACTGTGCGTAAGTTCGGCACGTGTAGGCCAAGTAGTCTTATGTGCAAGTTCATTATAGCAAGACTTGCAATAATTTGTTATCTTATTAAACATATTATCTTATCTTTGGCACGGGTTGAAAGACTCGAACTCTCGACACCTGGTTTTGGAGACCAGTGCTCTACCAACTGAGCTAAACCCGTAAATATTCTCCCACTCCCTTTTGAAGCGGGAGAAATATTATTATTTTAGTTACTGATTACTTAATATCGTCTAAGAGTGCAGTAATCTGACCAGAACCTACAGTTCTACCACCTTCACGGATAGCGAAACGGAGGCCTTCGTTCAAAGCAACTTTGTAAATCAATTCAACTTCAATCTCAACATTGTCACCTGGCATTACCATTTCAACGCCTTCAGGAAGTTTGATTTCACCGGTACAGTCCATTGTACGAAGATAGAACTGAGGACGATATTTGTTACCGAATGGAGTATGACGGCCACCCTCTTCTTTCTTCAACACATAGATAGATGCTTTGAAGTGATCATGAGGAGTAATTGCACCCGGATGTACAACTACCATACCACGTTTTACTTCATCTTTATCGATACCGCGAAGCAACAAACCTACATTATCACCAGCTTCACCTTCTGGCAAAGTTTTACGGAACATTTCAACACCGGTAATAGTAGACTTCTTATCTTCACCAAGACCAAGAAGCTGAACTTCATCGCCAATCTTACAACGACCAGTCTCAATACGACCTGTAGCAACAGTTCCACGACCAGTAATTGAGAAGACGTCCTCAACAGGCATCAAGAAAGGCTTATCAACCTCACGTGTTGGTTCTTGAATCCATTCATCAACGGTGTCCATCAATTTAGCTACAGATTCAACCCATTTATCAACTCCATTCAAAGCACCAAGAGCAGATCCACGGATAATAGGAGTATCTTCCTCGTAGCCATATTGTTCAAGAATTTCGCGAACTTCCATCTCAACGAGTTCAAGCATTTCCTCGTCATCAACCATATCGCATTTATTCAAGAAAACTACCAAACGAGGTACATTTACCTGACGAGCCAAAAGCACGTGCTCACGAGTTTGTGGCATCGGACCATCAGTTGCAGCAACAACCAAGATTGCACCATCCATCTGAGCAGCACCAGTAACCATGTTCTTTACATAGTCAGCGTGACCCGGGCAATCCACATGCGCATAGTGACGCTTAGCGGTTTCGTACTCTATATGAGCAGTATTAATAGTAATACCACGCTCTTTCTCTTCAGGTGCATTATCAATCTGATCGAAAGACTTTACTTCCTCAGCGGTACCAAGTTTCTCATTCAGAACTTTAGAGATGGCAGCCGTAAGAGTGGTTTTACCGTGGTCAACGTGACCAATTGTACCAATGTTTACATGCGGTTTGGTGCGCACGAATTCTTCTTTAGCCATAGCTTTTCTTTTTATTTAATATTAAATGAATAATCTGTGCTAATATTTGTTTTGTACACTAAATAAAAGCAGAGCTGTAACTGAGAGTTGAACTCAGGACCTCTTCCTTACCAAGGAAGTGCTCTACCACTGAGCTATTACAGCATTCTGTGGAGCGGAAAACGGGGCTCAAACCCGCGACCCCCAGCTTGGAAGGCTAGTGCTCTATCAACTGAGCTATTTCCGCATATTAACTTCAATAAATGAAGTTTTATTTTTATCTACTTCGTGGGTGGTGATGGATTCGAACCACCGAAGGCATAGCCAGCAGATTTACAGTCTGCCCCATTTGGCCACTCTGGTAACCACCCTTTTACAATTTTGAGCCTCTTGTCGGATTCGAACCAACGACCCCGAGATTACAAATCACGTGCTCTGGCCAACTGAGCTAAAGAGGCAAATCTTCACAGCCGCCAAGCGACTTGATTAGAACCAATCGTAAAACGGCTGCAAAGTTAGGCATTAATTTTTAACTGCCAAAATTTTTTGCGTTTTTTTTTAACGCTTGCGTAATTTTTCCTTATATTTAGTCAATTGCACCTTCATTGCATCCAGGCAGGCGTCAACTCCCTCCTCAAAAGTATCTGCCGTTTTCTCAACATAAAGATTATTTCCTGGTACTACCACATTTAAGCTTGTGGTTTTATTTAATGCAGCTGCCGGTTTTTCGACCTTTAATTGCACCTCTACTTTCTTAATGTCTTCAAATGACTTTTCTAATTTTTCTACTTTCTTATTAATAAAAGATTGTAGTTTTTCGGTAGCGTCAAAATGAATTGACTGAATTTTAACTTCCATAGTTACCTCCATTATTTAAGGGTTAAGCCCGAGGATGGGCATTTTTATACACTTTCTTAAGTTGTTCAAAGGTTGTATGAGTGTATATTTCTGTCGTCGAAAGTTTAGCATGCCCCAATAGCCTCTTAATACCCTCTATCCCCGCATTATGATTTAGCATAGCCGTGGCAAAGGTATGACGAAGGACGTGAGGAGTGCATTTTTGTTGAGTCGTGACCCTTGATAGCTGTTGCTTAACGGTCCGTTCAACCCATGCTTTTTTCAAAGGCTCTCCTTTTAAATCAAGAAGAAACACATCTGAATGCTTTTCGACATCAATATCCCGTTTAGTCCGATAGGTTAACAACATTTGTCGAAGTTCATCCCCGAAGGGTATCACCCGTTGTTTATTTCTCTTTCCTAAAACCTTAAGATTGCAGTTTAAAAAATCAACCGACGAATCTTTCAATTCTAACAATTCAGAAAGACGAATACCAGTACAATAGAACAGAAACAAAATAGTACGCACAAGACAATCATAATAATTATCAGTCCACATTTTGTCGTCCAACAGTCGGTCCATATCTTTTTCTTTAACAAAAGAAGGTATTAGGTATCTGGCTTTTGGTCCCTGTACTAGGTAAGCAGGATCTTTTTCTATCCATTTAGATTTCAAGGCAAAACGAAAAAAGGAACGCAAAGCACTCAGTCGTCTTCTGACTGTAGTTGCTGTGTTTCCTTTATCCATCATACTCTCCATCCAATCCCTGATAACATCTGAGTCTACAGAACTCCAAGAGAAATGACTATCCAAATTTTTGAAATAGGCTTCGAACGCATAGAGATCGTCGCCATATGCATTTATTGTTCGCAATGAATAATTGCGTTCAACTCGCAAGTAGTTCAAAAACTGTCCTATCATCATAAACTGTTTCACAAACTTAATTGAGAGCGAATTTACGGAATCAAATTCAAACTACCAAATTTTTCGAACGGAATTTTAGTCTTCTTCTGCGCGAAGCTTCTGCACATAGACAGCATGCTCCATTTTTAAGCGCTTTTTCACAGATGGCTTGTCATACTGCTGGCGTGCGCGCAGTTCTTTAACAACACCTGTTTTTTCAAACTTTCTTTTGAACTTCTTAAGAGCTCTTTCGATGTTTTCACCGTCCTTTACTGGTACAATAATCATGCTTTTTGCTTTTTTATATTAAATGGTTATACATTAATGTTATATGGCACAAAGCCACAAAATGCGGCTGCAAAATTAATGCTTATTTATCAAACTGCCAAACATTTATACACATTTATTTTATTTTTAGGCATCTACAATTATTTAAATCTCATTTCATAATTAATACCAAAGGCAACAACATCTTTCCTCATTATTCTATTTGTATTGTCGAATAAGTACTATTGATAAAATTTTGTTCAACAAAAAACAACGCTTTTATTTACGTAAATTCGCTTTATGTATCAGACATTTGCTATATGGACTTTGCAATGCCCGTTTGTTTTAGATTTAATAACACAATTCTAAAAGAAAGAATTTTTAGTTATTATTTTTTTATATTACTTTTGTGTGCGCTTTGATAAAAAGAAGATATTTTAATATACTTAATTATAAACAGCAGTTATGGAATTTTTAACTAATGACAAGCTTTTGATCGTCGGTGCCGGCGGTATGATTGGTTCTAACATGGTTCAGAGTGCTTTAATGCTCGGCCTTACTCCAAACATTTGTCTTTACGATATCTATGAACCAGGAGTTCATGGTGTATTCGATGAAATCCAGCAGTGCGCATTCCCAGGCGTTAACGTAACTTACACAGTTAACCCAGAGGAAGCTTTCACTGGTGCTAAGTATATCATCTCTTCTGGTGGAGCTCCACGTAAGGAGGGTATGACACGTGAAGACCTCTTGAAGGGTAACTGCAAGATTGCCGCTGAGTTTGGCGACAACATCAAAAAATATTGTCCAGAAGTTGAGCACGTTGTAGTTATCTTCAACCCTGCTGACGTTACAGCGCTCACAGCTCTCATCCACTCAGGTTTGAAACCAAATCAGTTGACATCTCTCGCAGCACTCGACTCTACTCGTTTGCAGCAAGCTTTGGCCCTCGAGTTTGGTGTTCAACAGGATAAGGTTACTGGTGCACACACTTACGGTGGTCACGGTGAGCAAATGGCAGTATTCGCTTCACAAGTAAAGGTTGATGGTAAGCCATTGTCTGAGATGGGACTTTCTGACGAGCGTTGGGAAGAGATTAAGCACCACACTGTACAGGGCGGTTCCAACATTATCAAGCTCCGTGGTCGTTCTTCATTCCAAAGCCCAGCTTACAACGCTGTTAAGATGATTGAAGCAGCTATGGGTGGCGAGAAGTTCACGTTGCCTGCTGGTTGCTACGTAAACCATGACAAACTTGGCTTCAAAAACGTTATGATGGCTATGCCTACTACAATCGACAAGACTGGTGTTCACTTCACAGAGCCTACAGGTACTGAGGAAGAAATTGCTTCTTTGAACAAGTCTTACGAGCACCTCTGCAAGATGCGTGACGAAATTGTAGAACTTGGCATTGTTCCTCCAGTAGCAGAGTGGAAGGAAATGAATCCCAACCTCTAAAACTCTGATTTTCTAACTATTCATTATAATATACAGAAAGCAGCACAAAGATTAATTTGTGTTGCTTTCTTCTATTTACAAGCCTCCATATTGGTATATCAATCAGTAATATGTATACCATTTTATTTATGTATTGCCCGTATCTTTGCAAAAGATAATATAAACCTACTTATATAGTTATTATGGATATAATTTCCAACAAAACCTATGGAGGGGAACGCCCTCTGTTTGGAATTAAGAATACGATTTTAGACAACATCGAAATAACCGATGGCGAATCTGGTATTAAATGTTGCACCGACATAAAATGCAGCAATTCACGATTTTTGGGAAAATACCCTTGGTGGCATGTAAACCATAGTCTTATCACCAACTGCTATTTTGCAGAAGCATCACGTTCTGCCATTTGGTATTCAAATAATATGTTCATGAAAGACTGCATTATAGACGGCCCGAAGTTCTTTCGCGAAATGAACAACTTAGAACTTGAGAATGTTATAATTAATGATGCCGACGAAACCTTTTGGCGTATTGATGGCTTACGCATAAAAAATGTCACCCTACATCAAGGAACTTATCCCTTTATGTTCTCAAAAAACATTTTTGTTGATGGATTAAAGAGTGACGCCAAATATGTATTTCAATATTGTCAAAATGTAGAAATCCATCATGCACAAATTACCACCAAAGACTCTTTTTGGGAATGTGACAACGTTACAGTTTATGATTCTGAATTAAATGGTGAATATCTTGCATGGCATAGCAAAAACATTCGCTTGGTAAGATGCCACATCAGTGGAGAACAGCCTTTATGCTATATGGATCATATTACATTGGATGATTGCACTTTTGACAAGATGTGTGATCGCGCTTTTGAAGATTGCACCAACATCAAGGCCAACATCAAAGGTGTTATCAGCAATATCAAAAATCCCATTAGTGGAACCATCAAGGCCGACAAAATAGAATCCATCACTATAAACGAGTTTGCAAAAGGTAATATCAAACAAAAAGAGAATGGCCTACTCGTTATCACACAAAAATAAACACTTTCATTTTCCCTTTTTATGAAAAAAACTGAAACATCACTTTTCGACATATCATCCAATCGACAAGGAAGCGGTTGCTACAAATGGGATTCCATGCCAAACAAAGAAACTATTCCAATGTGGGTAGCCGATATGGATTTCAACGTGGCTCCTGCTATACAAAAAGCAATTCTGCAACGTGCCTCCCACCCTATTTTTGGCTACACATTAGTTGACGAGTCCTATTATGACGCTATTATCAATTGGTTTAAACGCCGTCATCAATGGACGATAGACCGTTCTTGGATTATTTATACAACAGGCGTTGTCCCTGCAGTATCAGCTGTCATAAAAGCCTTAACACTTCCTGGTGAAAAAGTTTTATTGCAGACTCCTGCTTATAATTGTTTTTATTCCAGCATACGCAATCAAGGGTGTGAAATAGCAGAAACCGAACTAAAGCGTGAAGGCAATAGTTATGTAATGGATTTCGAAGATTTTGAAAGAAAATGCGAAGATGAAAAAGTCTCCGTCTTTTTGTTGTGCAATCCACACAATCCTACTGGCAGAGTATGGACAAAAAGCGAATTAGAACATATCAACGAAATTTGTCTTCGCCACAATGTCCGTGTTGTTAGTGACGAGATTCATTGTGAACTTACTATGCCTGGATATACTTTCACTCCTTTTGCTACAGTTAGCAGACAGTGTCAAGACAATTGTATTACACTCAATTCCCCCTCCAAGAGTTTCAACATTGCGGGTTTACAAATAGCTAATGTCATATGCAAAAATTCATTCTATCGCAATCGCATCAATCGAGTCATCAACAACTTTGAAGTCTGTGATGTCAATTCTTTTGCTCCTATAGCTCTAAAAGCCGCTTATAATGATTCTGAAGATTGGCTGGAATGCCTTAAACTTTATCTATGGGACAACTATCAATATTTAAAAACTTTTTTTCTTGAAACGCTTCCGAAATTAGAAGTTTGTCGTTTAGAGGGGACCTATCTTGTTTGGGTAAATATTGGAGCTTTGGAATTTACCAGCGATGAGCTCACCCAACTACTATTGCGCGATGCTAATGTTTGTGTTAATAGTGGGACGATGTACGGGAAACGCGCTGGCCAAGGATATATACGCATCAATATCGCTTGTCCTCGCGAGCAACTCAAGCAAGCATTAATTCGTATTGGACGGGTATTAGCCCCTTATATGGAAGACGACTTTGAGATTGGTTGTCCACAATAATCTGATAGGTTCTGGTCTTTATTCTCTTGGCATGATACGATACGTTGAAAGACGGATGGTGTCATGCCATATACTTTTTTAAACGAGCGAATAAAACTGGCAGCATTCTTATACCCCACTTCTTCATAAATAGCCTGAATTGTATAATTATGATACCTTTCCTTATCTCTCAATTTATGACACGCCTCTCTTATACGACGCTCATTCAATAACGACTTAAAATTTTTCTGGTAAGTTGTGTTTATAATTCGTGAAACATATGACGTGTTAGACCCTACTGCATCGGCAAGCATCTGTAATGCTAAAATCAGGATTAGAGATAACGTTTATATCATCCAACACATTATTTATTTTATTTAGAAGTTGTCTTTCATCATCCTCGTTCAGTAATGGAGCAACAGACTTCATTGTATTCTCTTCGCCAGATTTCGATTGTTGAATACACTCTACATAATGTTCTAACAGTTTTCCGCTTCTAACATCTTGAGCTTCTAAATCCCTATTCTTTTCTATCAATAATCTCTGGGTATGTTTGAGATATTTATTCTTCTTATATATAATATAGGTAAGTATCGAAACCAACAACAAAAGCAAACTCACAACCACTATAACCCCCACTTGGAATGATATACGGTTATTCAAATGGGATACTTGTGACTGATGCAAACGATTTTCATAATCATTCAACTTATAGCGCGCATTATAAAACTTCCTAATATTATATACCGAGTCGTTAAGCGAGAAATACAAACCTCGATAATATCTGGCAGAATCGCTTTTATGCAATTGCCCATAAGCATCCGCCAACATTTTATAGGCATTTACCAATAATTCGCCACTTTTCAACTTTCGTGCCAGATTTACGCAACTATCCCCCATGGCAATAGCCAAATCATTTTTTCCACTAAGAACATACAGGTTGCCAATTTCGCTCATTTGGAAAAGTTGGTACAATTTGGTCATTTTATGACTTTTGGCATAATTCAATGTAACAAAGCAATAAAGGTTATCCCCCAACCCAATGGATGGATTGTTTTATATGGAAACTGTCAAAGTTGGAATGGTGCAGACTTCTATGTTTGTAAGATTAGAGAAGACGGAAAGGTCGCTTGGAAAAAACAATGCCAATGCCGCTATCAAAGTCAGCAACAATGATCTTTCGCCCTACAGGGGCAATACCATCAAGACCGTACGGATTAGTCTTCCAAACACCAAATTGTTTGTAGATTCTATTGTCCTGAAACAGTAACTCCTCCATCATAGCGTGAGACACATGGTTGCGCGTCCGCTATGGTGGAGGAGTTTCTTTAAATAAAAAAGCCTCTTTTTATAAGAATCTACTGTTATTTGTTCTTGTACATTTCAGCCTGTTGCTGAATGAGGGTGGTATCGTTGAAATAGTCTATCTTCATAGCTTTGCGAACCTCGTCCATCGTCTGTGCAGCTGTTTCTCGGGCTGTCTCAGTGCCTTTGCGCAAGATGTTGTAAATCTCAGGAATGTCCTGTTCAAATTCATGGCGGCGCACACGGATAGGCTCAAGCATCTTGTTGAGAACGTTGTTGAGGAACTTCTTTGTCGTACCATCGCCGATACCTCCACGAACGTAGTGGTCTTTCAGTTCATCAAGATTCTTGTATTCTGGCCAAAACTCTGCAAAATCGTCAGGAGTGCAGAACGCTTCAAGATATGTGAATACGGCATTGCCCTCAAGATTGCCAGGCTCATCCATGCTCATACGAGGTGCACCATTAGACATCTTCTTCACTTTCTTCCATACATCAGCGGCAGAATCGCTCAAATAGATACAGTTGCCGAGCGACTTAGACATTTTCTCCTTGCCGTCAGTACCCGGCAGACGACGTGCAGTGGCGTTCTCCGGCAACATAATCTCCGGTTCGACAAGCACAGGGCTATATATCTGGTTGAAGCGGCGCACCAGTTCGCGCGTTACTTCAAGCATTGGTTCCTGATCTTCTCCTGCAGGCACTGTTGTTGCCTTAAAAAGGGTGATGTCAGCTGCTTGACTGACAGGATAGCAGAAGAAGCCAAGCGGAATGTTTGCTTCGAAGTTACGCATCTTTATTTCTGTCTTCACCGTAGGATTGCGTTGAACGCGCGAAACGGTGATGAGGTTCATCAAATAGGTTGTCAACTCTGCGAGTTCGGGTATCTGGCTCTGTATAAAGAGGGTACACTTTGTAGGGTCGAGACCTGCAGAGAGGTAGTCGAGTGCCACCTCGATAATGTTCTGACGAATTTTCTCGGGGTTATCGGCATTGTCGGTGAGGGCCTGAACGTCTGCCATAAACACAAACATCTTGTCGAAGTCGCCAGCGTTTTGCAGCTCTACACGACGACGCAACGAGCCCACATAATGTCCTAAGTGTAATTTTCCTGTGGGACGATCACCTGTTAATATTATCTTTCCCATTACTTATTTAATTATTCTATAATAATCTTTCTTGCGTTCTTTCACGGTTCTTGGTTGTGATGCTGCATAGCCTAAACTGAGAGCTCCAATACCAACAAGCCCAGTTGGCAAATTCATTTCTTCCATAAGAGCTTTCCCTTTATCACTGGCAAACATTTCGTCTTCTCTGTTAATCCAACAAGAAGCCAGTCCTACGCTTTGTGCAGCAAGCATCATTGTCCCAAGTACGAGGGAGCCGTCACGCTCTTTGTTATAATTGTCATCACTTGCAAAAACAAGAACTATAGTAGGTGCACCATAGTAAGGATCACTCGTCACTCCCATTACTTCTGCATTCAGTTTCCGTAATTGGTCTAACAACTCTGGCCGCTGAACAGCTACAATCCAAGGATCTTGGGTTCCATGTCCTGTGGGCGCCCATGTTCCAGCTTCCAAAACAGCTTGCAACTCTTCGTCTTTAATTTGTTCTTCCTTGTAACGACGTATTGAACGACGTTCGCGAATATTCTTCAGTATTTCATTGTTCATATTCATCGTTTCTCTTTTTAACTATGTTTGTCTACTATTTATAGTTCCTCAGTTTGTACCCTTCGACGATTCCGTTGAGGGAGCAGAAGGAGTAGAAGCCCCATTTGAAGGAGTCGTAGCCGGTGACGATGATGCAGGATTGTTATCTTCTTCCTGCTCTGCTGAAGCTTCGGCTGCGCGCTTCTCGGCTTCGGCTATAGAGTCGCGACGTTGTTGCTCCAAATCCACCGTTGGCTCTTCTATATGTTGTTGAACAGTATCAGCACTAATATTCTCTTCTGGTTCTTCATTGTTGAGTGTATCAACATAGTCAGTAGAGTCTGGATAAACATTCTCAAACGGGTCTTCTATCGGCTTTGCATGTTCTGTATGAGTCATAGAATAAACCACCATTGCTACTAAAACCAGTAAAAACAATCCTATAAAAATACCGACAGCGATACCACAACCTGTTCGGCGATGAGGCTCTTCTGTAACATCTTCCAATCGATGGGTTTGCACTTGCTCTGGCTGCAATTCGGTAGCCGTTTCTTCCACAAGCGGTAGCTTCACCTTCATTTGTCCTCCGCAATGAGGGCATTGGCACTGCACAGTTTGTTTGCTCTCACCTTCTGTCAGAAATTGTGAGCCGCAATGGTCGCATGTTATCAGAAATTTCATTCTTTAGTCCTCTTTGATTTATAATCCTATTGCACGCATTATTTTTCCTGACGCCCCAGCTTGGTCCTTTACATATCCTCCAGCTGCGCTGCCACTCTGTTCAAGAAAAACTTCATCTTCCATCAGTTTTGTCATTAGACGTGCAAACGAAGCGTCATCGTCTATCTGAAAGCCACCTTCAACCCGTTTCAATGCCTGAGCTTCCTGGAAGTGCTCATTGTTCGGACCAAACAAGACCGGAACATTCCAAACGGCAGCTTCTAAAACGTTGTGGATGCCTACGCCAAAGCCTCCGCCCACATAAGCCACCTGCCCATACCTATAGATGGAAGACAACAATCCGAAGCAATTCACTATCAGCACTTCAGCTTTAGCCGCTTCTTCCATGGTTGCTTTAGTATATCGAACCACCTTGCGACCTTTCAACAACTCCGCAATTTTGTCCAAATGGTCGTCATCAATCACATGAGGGGCTATAATGAGTTTCCAGTCTTTGTGCTGATTGAAAAACGGAATAAACACTTGTTCGTCTGGAAGCCAGCTACTACCGGCTACAAACACCTTGTTTGTAGAACCGTTTCCCACAAAAGCCTCAACCAGGGGCAACTGCTTGCTTGCCTGTTTTATCTGTAAGACACGGTCAAAACGGGTGTCTCCCATCACATCAACTTGCTTAATGCCTATAGCTGCAAGAAGACGCCGACTTTCTTCGTTTTGTACAAAAAACCGTGTAAAGCATTTCAGCACTTTAGAATATTGCTTTCCATAAGGCTTAAAAAACACTTGATCACATCTAAATATGCTACTCACACTATAGGTCGGAACATTTCTATGCTTCAATATGTGCAAATAGTTATACCAAAACTCATACTTAATGAAGAAAGCCATTTCTGGGCGCACGGCGCGGAGAAAGCGACGGGCGTTTGTTACGGTGTCAATGGGAAGATAAGTGATAATGTCAGCACCCGAATAGTTTTTCCGGACCTCGTAACCGGATGGCGAGAAGAAGGTCAGCAGTATTTTATATTCAGGATGTCTGTGGCGCAACAACTCCATCAGAGGACGTCCTTGTTCAAACTCTCCCAATGAAGCAGCATGAAACCACACATACTTAGCTTGTGGGTCTACCTGAGCTTTCAGTATGCTAACAGCCTTGCGTTCGCCTTTCCACATTTTCCGAACTTTGTCGTTGAAGTGGCTATAGACCATCAACCCAAACTGATAGGCATACATTATTATATTATACATTCCACTCTTTTTTATTGGTCAACCAATAACGAATTACCGTTTTAGGTTTTATTTTAGCACTTCTATAGCCTTACGCAAGCGTCGTAGCGTCTCTTCCTTGCCAAGAAAAGCCGTAATGTCAAACATTCCAGGTCCTTTACCGATGCCCACAAGTGCCAAACGAAAGGCATTCATTATGTCACCAAGCTTATAGCCTTTTTCTTCCACCCACTTCATCACAACGGGCTCTTGACCTTCAATCGAGAAATCATCAATTCCTTCCAGAACATCTGCCAACTCCGACATTTGTTGGGCAGAATATTCTTTCCAACGTTTGCGCACGGTTTTCTCGTCATATTCCATAGGAGGCAAGAAGAAGAAAGAGCACAAAGGCCACAATTCTGACACGAAGCTTACTCGGTCTTTCATCAGATGTACCACTTGAGTCACTTGTTCCATTGTCGCTTCCACTCCGTTGTTGGCTACAACTGGAGCAAACAAGTTTGCAATTTCCTCGTCCGACTTGCGAAGAATATATTCATGATTGAACCAAATGCCCTTTTGATAATCAAATTTGGCACCAGACTTTGAACATTTCGTAATGTCAAAAGCCTTGACAAGTTCGTCTAAAGAGAACAATTCCTGCTCCGTTCCGGGATTCCATCCCAAAAGGGCCAAGAAGTTAACAACCGCTTCGGGGAAATAACCACTCTCCCTATAACCCGAGCTCACCTCACCCGATTTGGGATCATGCCACTCTAAGGGGAACACAGGAAATCCCAGACGGTCGCCATCACGCTTCGATAATTTTCCCTTCCCTTCTGGTTTTAATAGCAAAGGCAAGTGAGCAAAGCGAGGCATCGTGTCTTCCCATCCGAAAGCACGGTATAGCAACACATGCAACGGGGCGCTGGGCAACCATTCTTCACCTCTAATTACATGGGAAATTTCCATCAAGTGGTCATCGACAATGTTTGCCAAATGATAAGTGGGCAATTCGTCTGCACTTTTGTAGAGAACTTTGTCGTCAAGAATATCACTCTTGATAACAACATCGCCACGTATCATATCGTTTACGTGGACTTCTTCTCCTGGTTCTATCTTGAAACGCACTACATATTGTTGGCCGTCAGAAATCATCTGTTCAACCTCTGAGGCCGGCAAGGTAAGCGAATTGCGCATTTGCAAACGGGTATGTGCATCATATTGGAAGTTTTTAATTTCCTGTCGCTTGGCTTCCAATTCCTGTGGTGTATCAAAAGCTATATAAGCCTTACCTGCATCAAGCAGTTGTTTCACGTAATGCTTATAGATGTCCCGACGTTCACTTTGTCTGTAGGGGCCCTTGTCTCCACCGAAACTTACACCTTCGTCAAACTGGATACCCAACCATTTAAACGACTCCAAGATGTATTCTTCTGCCCCAGGCACAAAACGATGCGAATCGGTATCTTCAATTCTGAAAACCAAATCGCCGCCATGCTGACGAGCAAACAAATAATTGTACAATGCGGTGCGTACGCCGCCAATATGCAATGGCCCCGTAGGACTTGGGGCAAAACGAACTCTAACTTTTCTTTCTGCCATTATCTATTGGATGATATGCTTTATTTTTTTGCAAAAATACTATATTTTTTCGAGTTTTGAATAAATTTTTAGTATTTTCGCACTGTATTAAGCAGAATACAGCCACAACATGACGAAGTTCTATCAAACGGAAAACCACTTTTGGAGAAATCTCCTGACACGTGCCGTTCTCATCCTCGGCACGACCTTTATCATACTTTGGTTCTTGCCCCGTACCGAGGGACGCATCTACCATTATGACGTTGACAAGATTTGGCTATATCCCGATCTCACCGCAGATTTCGACTTTTCTATTTTCAAAAGCGAACAGGTGATGAAAGCAGAAAAGGATTCGGCCACACGTTTGTTCCAGCCTTATTTCAACTGGAATGCCGAAGTGGGAGAAAAACAGGTAACGCGCTTTCTTCAACAATACAAAGACGGCATCCCCGGTCTTCCTGCCAACACACCACAAATCGTCGCCAAACGCCTTCGCGCACTCTATGAGGAAGGTATCATCGACCCGCAAATAGCTTCCCAACTTGGCCATTCCGGCAACACCACCATCCGTATTGTCAACGGCAAAGAAGCCACAAGCAAAAGCATTGACAGCATTTCTTCTACCATCGGAGCTTATGAGAAGATCTTTATGGACGAGACGTTAGGCCCTATCCGCGCATCTTTACAACAATGCAACCTAAACAACTATATCGAGCCTAACCTCATCTACGACAAAGAACTAAACGAAACAGAGCTCAATGATATCCTCAGCCTCATTCCACCAGCTTCACGTACCATCATGGAAGGGCAAACCATCGTCCATCACGGCGACAAAGTGACCGAATCAGAATATGCTGCCATTCAAGCTTTCGAGAAGGCATTGCAAGAGCGCAACTCCTCACGGCAAGAAGTCCTCCTCACCGTTGCCGGACAAGGTCTTTATGTTTTTATCTTTGTATTGCTCTTTACGCTTTATCTGGCGTTGTTCCGGAAAGACTATTTCTCCAAGCCTCGCTCGCTGGCAATGCTCTACGTGATGATTATACTCTTTCCATTGCTGACTTCTTTCGTCATGCGACACAATTTTTTCAGCGTGTATATCATTCCGTTTGCTTTGGGGCCCATCTTCATTAGGGTGTTTATGGACTCCCGAACAGCGTTCATCAACCATGTCACGACCATTCTCATTTGCGCTTTGGCAGTGAAATACCAGTATGAGTTTATTATTGTTCAGGTGGTTGCCGGCCTTGTTGCCATCCATTCTTTAAGGGAATTGTCAAAGCGAAGTCAGATTTTCACCACAGCCATCCTTGTTGCGATCTGCTCTGCTGCCAGCTATTTTGCACTGCAACTTATCCAGACCAACGATGTGACAAAGCTTGATCAATCCATGTATATACATATCATTGTCAACGGTTTCTTCTTGCTTTTTGCCTATCCGCTGATGCTCATCGTTGAAAAAACATTTGGATTTGTGTCTACCGTCACCCTCTTCGAGCTTAGCAATACCAACAATGCCATCTTACGCCGTATAAGCGAAGTGGCTCCTGGCACATTCCAACACTCCATCACAGTGGGCAATCTGGCTTCTGAAATAGCCAACAAAATAGGAGCAAAAAGCCAATTGGTCCGTACCGGAGCGCTTTATCACGATATTGGAAAAATGGTTAGTCCCGCTTTCTTTACTGAAAACCAAGTAGGAGTCAACCCTCACGATAAGCTAACCGACTTGCAAAGCGCAAGCATTATCATTAGTCACGTTACCGAAGGATTGAAATTGGCCGAAAAACACAATCTTCCACGTACCATCAGCGACTTTATTGCCACCCATCATGGTACCGGGCTGACCAAGTATTTCTATATACATTATAAGAACGAACACCCTGACGAAGAGATTGACGAATCTCGTTTCCGCTATAAAGGGCCAAATCCGTTCACACGCGAACAGGCCATTTTGATGATGTGTGATGCCGTAGAAGCTGCATCTCGTTCTTTACCTGAATACACCGAAGAAAGCATTGCCAAGCTTGTCAACACCATTATCAACTCACAAGTGGACGAAGGCTTCTTCAATGATTGCCCTATCACATTCCGAGACATTACATGGGCCAAGCAAACGCTTATCGAACGCCTTAAAGCCATCTATCACACACGTATTCAATACCCTACACTCAAAAAGGAAATAGAGCAAAAAGAGAAATAAAGAGGATAGAATTTGGAAGTTTGGAACAATTTAGATACCTTTGCAACCAATTTTTATTTAGGTATCAAAAATGAAGAAACAAACTTTCGCTACAACGTTACTTGCGTTGTCAGTTGCAACGAGTGCCTTTGCAGGGGGCATTCTTACCAACACCAACCAGAACATTGCATTCAACCGGATGATGAGCCGTGATGGTTCAATTGGCATTGACGGTGTTTATTCCAACCCTGCTGGTGTAGTCTTTTTGAGTGACGGTTCACATCTCTCACTCAACCTTCAGACGGCCCAACAAACGCGTACCATCTGCAATAGCTATCCACTTTTTGCAGGAAACACGAACAATCAAAATACAGAACGGCGCTATAAAGGTACCGCCTTTGCCCCTGTCATTCCTTCCATAATGTATGCTTACAACTGGAAAGGTTTCTCTTTTCAAGGTCATTTCGGCATTACAGGCGGTGGCGGCAAGTGCACCTTCGATAACGGCTTAGGTTCTTTCGAGAAAATCGTTAGCGAGACAGCGTTGGGAGTGTGCAATCTGGCTGGTGCCATTGACAATATGGCATCCGTTTACGGGGTAAATACCGGACTGACCGAGAAGTTTGGAAAGACAGGTGCTTACAGTTACGATAGCTATATGCGCGGACGCCAATACTACTTCGGCTTGTCGTTGGGTGCTGCATACAAAATCACGCCCCATTTCTCGGCCTTTGCAGGCGTGAGAGGCGTATATGCAACCAGCAACTACTATGGTTACGTCAAGGACATCAAGGTTGGCAGCGTCCCTCTCTACACGATGTTGGACCCGACAAAGAGCAATGCTGCCGACATAGAACTGAACTGTGATCAAAGCGGAATTGGTTTTACACCTATTTTGGGCATCGATTACAAAACAGGACGCTGGAACTTTGGAGTGAAATATGAATTCAAGACTCGCATTCGTCTGAAAACCGAGTCGGTGAACCGCACACCCAGCATCGGAAACCTTCCCGACAACCTCATCAATATGGGCATTCCAGCTGCCATCGTTGGTTCGGAAACCGTTAGCGGAGCCCTACTGTCACTAAAAACACAATTCGATTCAAAACTCAACCAGGCACTCGGAGAGTTTGAAGACGGACAAAAGATTGCTGACGACCTGCCCGCAATCCTCACCGTTGGCGTTAGCTACAACCCGATAGATCCACTTCGCGTAAATGCCGGCTTCCATTATTTCTTTGATAAGCAAGCCAGCCAATACAATCACAAGGAAGATTTGCTCAAACATGGTACAGCTGAGTATAACGCCGGTGTTGAATATGACGCCTGCAAACTCGTTACGGTCAGTGCAGGATGGCAAAGCACCAACTACGGACTAACCAAAGAGTATATGGACGACAAGTCGTTTGTCACCAGTAGCAATTCGGTTGGAGTTGGAGTGGCTCTTCACTTAAGCAAGAAGACTACGCTGAACGCTGCTTATTTCCACACTTTCTACAAACACTTCAACGCTTCTAAAGACGTACAACTCAATCAAAACACAACCATTCAGTACAATTCTGACTTCACCCGCAACAACAATGTGTTTGGCATAGGCCTTGACATCGATTTCTAAAACCTTACTGCGGATCTACATCATAATAGACCGTTAAGGCACCATAGCGCTTGTCTTTCATCAGCTCTGCTTGAGTCTGGCGAAGGTACAAGCGCATTTTTTTGTAGTCAAGTCCTGTTTCCATCTTCAAAATAAGCTTTCTGATGAACTGTTGTTTGACACGGGCCACCGAGGGTTTGTCCGGTCCAAGCACACGGTCGCCGAAGACGGTGCGCAAACGGCTTCCCAATTCAAGGGCTGCAGACTCTACCACATTGTCTTTACGATGTTTCAAAAAGACATTCACCACGTGGGTAAATGGAGGATAGCTGAACAACTTTCGTTCTTCCAACACTCCACGGTAGAAGCCCTTGAAGTCGTTATGCACCACCTGTTGTATGACGGGAAGGTCGGGATTACGGGTTTGCAGGTAGACCATTCCCTGATGGCCTTTTCTTCCTGCACGTCCACTCACCTGTGCCATCATCGCAAAAGCATACTCATAAGCACGGAAGTCGGGCATGTTAAGCATTGTATCGGCATTCAATATGCCCACCACAGAAACCTTGTCGAAGTCTAAACCTTTACTGATCATCTGCGTTCCGACAAGCAAATTCGTTTTACCGGAAGCGAAGTCGCCAATAAGCCGTTCATAGGCTTTTCTGGTGCGGGTGGTATCAAGGTCCATACGAGCAACACGGGCCTCAGGGAAAAGTTCGCGTATATAGTCTTCTACTTTTTCCGTACCAAACCCTCTTCCCATTAGGTGTTTTTCCCCACAGTTGGGACACACCTCGGGTATGGAGACCGTATGGCCACAATAGTGGCACGTAAGGGCATTCAAACGTTTGTGCACCGTCAGCGTCACATCACAGTTGACGCACTTTGGCACCCAACCGCACGTACGGCACTCTATCATCGGGGCAAAACCACGCCGGTTTTGAAACAGGATGACTTGCTCACCTTGTGCCAAAGCCTTGCGGATAGCTACCAGCAATTGGGGAGAAAACGGGCCATTCATCATCTTCCGGTGCTGCAAGTCTTTTACGTCTACCACTTCAATCTTTGGCAGTTGCAGGTCTTTGTAACGGTGCGTAAGCTCTACCAGCCCAAACTTTCCGCTTACTGCATTGTGATAGGTTTCCATCGAGGGGGTAGCGGTTCCCAAAAGCACCTTGCAGTTAGCATACATACGGGCCAGAACGATGGCCACCGAACGTGCATGGTAACGGGGTGCGGGATCTTGCTGCTTAAAACTGGTTTCATGTTCCTCGTCAACTACAATAAGTCCCAAATGCTGAAAAGGAAGAAAGACGGCACTTCGGGCGCCTAAAATAATGTCGTAGGGTTGATCGGAAAGTTGTTTTTGCCAAATTTCCACACGCTCAGCATCACTATACTTTGAGTGATAAATGCCTAACCGGTTGCCAAACACATTTCGCAATCGTGTCATTATCTGCACCGTGAGTGCTATCTCCGGCAGCAGATAGAGCACTTGCTTGTGTTCGTCAAGTGCTTTTTTTATAAGATGGATATAGATTTCAGTCTTTCCTGACGATGTTACACCATGCAGAAGAACCACCGGCTTTGACAAATGTTCAAACACTATTTTATTGTAAGCTTCCGTTTGGGCAGGGTTTAGCGGTTTGATATGCTCTGGATGGGGGCTTCCTCCATCATTAAGTCTTCCAACTTGTTTCTCATAGGTAACCAGAAACTTGCGGCTGAACAAGTTGGCAAGGACGGCAGACGTGGTGTGTGAGGTATTCATCAGCTCTTCGCGCGTTACCTCAACAATGGGTTGTTGAGGCGTTTCCACCGACAGGCTATCCCAATGGGACAACTGCAAATAGCACAGAAATACTTCCTTTTGGCGGACTGCTCGCCGCAACAAGTCCAAGGCCACGTGAAGGCCTTGTTCTGTTCGGTAAGTTTCGCCCAACTTTACATACTGCTCGGTACGTGGGCGATAGCCTTCCTCGTCTTTCAAACCCGACGGTAAAGCAGCTTTAAGGATATCGCCGAGAGGTGACAGATAGTAGTCGGCGATCCACTGCCATAGCGTCAACTGACGTTGGGTGACCATTGGTTGTTCGTCAAGCACTCGCAGAATGTCTTTGCAGGTCACATCCGGTTTCCGGTCATGTAGCCTCAACACTACACCTGTAAGGGTCTTGGTCTTGCCGAAAGGAACAACGACCCGCTTCCCTACCGCTATTTGGGTAACAAAACTGGCAGGAACGCTATAAGTGAACGCACCGTCAAGAGGCACCGGAAGGATAACATCTGCATACTCCATTTGATTGCGAAGATACAAAAAATCATGCACACAAACAAAAAAGTACAGACGAATGCCGTTAAAGACTTTCCTTATTGAATACAGGCGTGCAGAAAAACCCTATCCATGCATTGGTTTTTTAGTGCAATTTGCGCTTTTCATGATTGGGTTATCAGCGCGTCCTTTACGCCTAATGTAAGTTTTTGACTTTCAAGGACTTACAAACCACCTGTAAAACCCCGTGTTTTAGCCTCTAAAAGAGCCGGTTTTAGAGGCTAAAAAGGCCGGTATTGGAAGGCAATTGCGTCACAAAATGAACATCACTTGCTTCCCTTCCTTCTGTTGCATTCGCGGCAAAGCATCTGACAATTCTCTATGGTTGTTCGTCCGCCATCGCGCCAAGGCGTTATGTGGTCGCCTTCCATAAAGGCAATGTCGAACTCCTTGCCGCACATAGCGCACTTGTGGTGTTGGCTCTCCCAAACAGCGAGTTTTATCTTGTCGGGGAAGGCACGCAGGTCAAGCCAATGTTCATCACCAGTAAGCACGTAGGGGATTATGCCCTGCTGCTTTTGTATCTCGTCGTCGCCTATCAGCTCGACGATGCGCTCTTCCATCGCCTTTATGTCAAGAGCCTGGTCGTGATACTCGTCATAGAACCTTGCCCAGTCAAGACCCTTCATTATTTTCTTGAACTTCTTCATGTTGAAAGTGGCGATTGCCCAATGCAGAACGTTTTGGAAGTAAGTCCACAGCGGCACGGCGTTCAGATTCTTGTTTGCCATAAGTGTGATTGATAGTTACAATAACAAAACACCGGCATACAACTATCAATCCGCCAAGACGCAAAAAGGGCGTGATGCCTCTTATCGCGTTTAGCACGGGGCGGCGTAGGAAGGAAGCCCCGGGGTAATTATAAGAATGCACCACGCCTATTGCGTGTATGCATTGCTTTATTAATTACCAAGGAGACCACCATACCATACGTTCCACATACGAAACGTATATATACGAGCCGCCTATCACATATTATTTCCGTGCTTGTTATTTCCAAATGAGTTTCCTACGCTCTTGGCTAAACGCGAAATAATAGCGAATGCTTTTTTGTTTCCAACGATGTCGTGGACAAGGCGCGAGCCTAATCCGAGTGTAAAGTTACGAATAATTGTTTGTACGCAAAAACTTTACAACCCCATTTCTTGTAAAATATAGGAATAGATACAAAAAGCGGAAAAGTAAAATTGAAACGATTTTCTTTTCCGAGAAATTTATTAATTATTGCATCCAAAAGAGAAAGGGGTAGAAAGAACAAAGGCTCGTCAATCACGACGAGCCTTTGTTCTGAATTCAGAGAGTTATAGTTAGAAATAATATGCAAGAGCCACTTGCCAAGAGTTGTTGCGAGACTTACTCTTGAGCCCTGTAGCCTGTCCGCCAACATTTTCTACTGCTTTTACCAATGTAACATCGGCTGTTTTACCACAAGCTATGTTATAGTTGGCAGTTACCTGAAGATGATTAAGCAAGGAAGCACCCAAACCTACATTGACACTGAAGTTTGACTTTTTTAGAGCATAGTTGCTGGTGTCGGTCCACTTAAACTCGGTGTCGCCCACATTAAAGCCAAACTGAGGCCCGGCAAAGGCGAAAACACTGGCCAAAGAGCCCAAGCCCACTCCATATCTAATGTTGATAGGAATATTAATAGACTGCTGCTTTACGGTTTGTTCCTGATTCAACTCGTTTTCCACCTTGGCAGACTTATAGTCATAAAGGGCCGATGCATCAAAACTTAGCCCCGTTAGAGGCAACGAAAGTTTAATTGTCGGGCCAACAAACCATCCAGCTTGATTAGAAGCCTCAAAGAGGTCGCTGCTCAAATGCATATCAGTGACATTGAGACCACCTTTCAAACCAAATTTCAAACTGCTCTGAGCATTAACCGGAATTGCGATGAATGACAGAGCGAAAATTGCTAAAGTAAAGATTTTCTTCATAAACTAAATAACTTATTCGTTAATACTCTTCCCCATAAAGGGAAAGTCCCGATTGCCCAAAGGGTTTCGGGGCTTAATGACGTTCACGACGGACTGTAACACGAGCAGAGCTTCTGCCACCTGTTGATGAATGAGAACGACGAGTGCGAGAAACAGAAGCAGAAGAACCAGAACGACGGTTACGACGTGATTTCTTGGTTCCTTTAACAGGTAGTTGTGCCTTGGCAATACTATCCAACGAATCTTTCTTTGCCTGATTGCCAAAGATGTTGGTTTCAAACTCTACCAACTCTTGTTCGATACGTTTCTGCTCTTTTGTCAAATCTGAATCGTTTTTGCAATACTGCGAAAGGGTCTTGCCTAACAGGTTAGTGGTTTTATAGATTTTCCCCTGATAGCGATTCATCGTAAAATAGTCGTCCACGCTCATCGTTGCAGCATTGTTGAGGTTGCTGGTCATAATGAACTGTTTGGAAAGGAAGGGTGCCAAGTCATCGTAACGCACCCAAAACAAGGGATATTTGGTTTCACTATCGCCAAAATCATCTTCCCTGTACATGATTGGGCATAGAGCTATCACCTTACGATGGAAAGTGCCTGTACCTTGATCATAGTAAGCACTCTCCTTCAGATAGTATTCCTTAACTTCACTTGAAGGAATGTCGCTATTGTCAAGATAAATACCTTTCCCACGGCGTTCATAGAAAATGTGATAATTGTCAAGAAATTGCTTTAACTTTATCTTGGAAGAGTCGTTAAACACTTCATTGCCATCCATACGGTATTCATAGGCGTTGACCTGACCACGCATAACAAGTTTAAAGATATAAGTAAACAAGTTGACCTGACTGCCAATAGGCTCCACTGGATAATAAAGTCCTGCATTGGCATCGTCTTCAAGTTTCAGATCACGATAGATGTCCCGCCGCCATACCACATCTTCCGGCATCTCCTGTGCAACAGGAAAAGAAATACGGGCACGAGTTGTAATATTGTTTGCATTGGATTGCAGTGGCTGCTGCTGATCTCGGCGACGTGCAGGTTGTGCATCAACCATGATTGCAAACACTACCATACATACGATGAAGAATATTCGTTTCATTGTTATTGTTTTCTTATGTCGTTTAAATTATCGGACAATCACTTCAAGAGCTTGTCCTCCCAAGTTGCGTGTCGTACCATCTGGTCCGTGACAAACCACATTCGTGATATAGAAACGGCGATTGCGTGAGAGATGACGGAATTGTTCTTTCTGCTGAGCAGAGAAATGTGAGCCATTTGAAGCCAAAGGAACAGCATTTCCCATATTATCATAGAAGACTGTACGGAAGCTAACCACTTGGAACGGAATGTCAAGCAAGCCATCATCAATTGCAGCATGTACGCCAGCTGCTCCCATTAGTGACCCCTTAGACAAAGCTCCACCTTTATAGCGATCAGACCCTATGAGGATGTAAGCAGTAGGATCGGGCAATTTACGTACACGGAACTCATACTGTCCCACTGTACGCCCTTTGGCAGTGACAGCAATTTTTACGTTCTGACCCACCGTAGTAGGACGACAAATGTAATGTCCAGGACTCGTTTGACGTAACGATGCTCCAGAGACAGACACCTGGGTCTCATTCAAGGATGCGTTTGGAACACTCACACTAATGGGATTGTCAAATCCCGCATAAAGAACATTCATCAAATCGGCTGCAATGGTAGCACCGACTGGAGCAGGAGGAGCTTGAACATAATTGTCAGGACGCGATCCTCCTATCACCCAATACTTCTGATTGAAATCTCGTCGAAGTACATTTCCGGCGATATCGCGCATAAGGATATAACCACTTACCTGATGTTCACCTGGCCCTCCGGCTGGAGCCGTATAAGTATTGCCTTTAATGAGTTGGCCGTTAACGTAGACTTGCGGGCGTTGGGTGGTATCTAAGGCTGCCATAAACATACTTGCCTTAAAACTCTCTCCGGGATAAAGACGTACCTGCTCTGGGACAACAAAAGCTTGCAAGCTATTGACACGAATGTCTTTCAAGCCCACATTGGCGACTAAAGTGTGAAGGACCTCTCCTTCTGCATACCTAACGTCACTCTGCAATTTGGACAACAATGTGACTGCTGCAGCGGTCGGCATATCCTCAAACATGTATTCTTGCCAGTTTTTACCCAAATTTTTATGCGGAACTGTTGTTGAAAGATTGCTTGAAATAATTTTCTTCTGCAATGGATCGGTAACAAACTGAAGGATGCGTTCACGATAGCGATTGATAGCATCAAAGAGTTTGCGTCCCTGTCCTGTGCCAGGAGCAAGCATAACATGACTTGCTGCCTCCAAATTATCTTTGTTCTTAATGTTAAGAGGATTGCCATTTTCGCCGTCAGCTTCCTTCACAATAGCAATTTTAAGGGTCTGAGCATAATTGAAAAGGGAGTCACTCATATCTTTTACGGCAGTAGCACGTTCAAACCACTCACGCACTTTAGCGGGATTGTTCCGCATCATTGCTTCGAGATCGTTGAAAATAGCTTTGTTTTCCAAAGCAGAATTGGCGGTGGTTCGGTTCAAGCTCTCCTCGACAATAGAGAATCCGTTGAGTACCTCCGTAGAGATATTCAGCGCAAGCATAGCCATCAAGACGACATACATCAAGTTAATCATCTTTTGGCGAGGGGATAATCTTTTCTTTTTTATTGCCATTTATCTTGTCTTCTTTTGCTGATTGGCCCTTTCTTCCATAAGGAATAGAGCATAAGAAAATTCATCCGGCTCACACGTTGTCAGACGGTTGAGGGGCTACACCTGGAGCTGCAGCACGCATATTGATGGTCATCGCTTCAATCATACGGGCATATATCTTGTTGAGTTGTTCAATCTGTTCAGCCATCTTGCGCGTTTGTTCATTAATCTGATCGATTGTACCAACCTGTTGGCTTGCACCCTTGAGTTGCATTTCGTAAATTTTCGCGATGCCTGTTAGGGTACGGTTTAGATTCTCCATCTCTTCGCTATCTCTGGTAAGGCGTTCACTTTGGTCGCTCACCTTTCCCAACATCTCCGTTAGGTTCTTCAAAGCGTCCACATACTGACCTTGAGCCTCAACCATTTCTGGTGTACTTTGTTGGGAACTACGAATAACTTCACTCTGCTGCACTACTGCAGCTGCAATATCTTCAGCAGAAGGAGTGATGCGAGAAGCCACTGTCGAAGCTGTAGCATCGACAACTGGATTTGAAACCGACTGTGGTTGTTGTGGAATATCAACAATATGGGATTCCTCCTCATCTGAGTTTTCAACTGTTTCGTCAGAATTTTCCATTTCATCATCCTGCACATGGGTCGGTATTTCCATTCCGTCTTGTGTCTTGTCAAAGGGTCTGTCAAACGCCGAAAGGAAGAACACGAACACCTCGGTACCCATACCAAGGAACAACATGAAATTAGCCCCGGGCAAATGGGTTAGTTTAAAGAGTGTACCCAAAATAACGATAGACGCACCCCAACTATAAGCATAGTTAAGAAATGTTTGGCCAGGAACACTATCCATCCACTTTTGCAGACGATAGATGATATTGAATTTACTATACTGTGACATAAATGTTATTTCTTTCTGCTTTTCTTGTTTTGCTTTGCTGCTTCACTTGAGGAACTTGCCAGACTACGTACACAACGAAATCCGATGTAGGAACGAGGCTGATTTTGATATTCCCAAGTACGCCATGCACTCCGTATATAAGATTCGGGGTCTTTCCAGGAGCCTCCACGCACGCTTTTTTTCTTCAAACGATAAGGGTCTTCTTTCGCTGCTTTATAGTCTAACTGTGGATTAAGGTCGTTCATGGCATCTACACCCGCTTCCGTATACACAGTACTGGTCCACTCGGCAACATTGCCAGCCATATCGAACAACCCATTGGAGTTTGCCGAATAGATGCCCACCTTACTTGTTATAAGATTTCCGTCCTTCGTATAGTTGCCCCGGTCTGGTTTGAAATTAGCATAGAAGCATCCATTCCCGTTCTTGACATTCTGATTTTCCCATGGGAACTCGTCTTGGTTCTTTCCGCGAGCTGCATACTCCCATTCAGCCTCGGTGGGAAGACGATAGCGTTGAATGTAACGAGCCTCTCCACCCAAGCCCTTCAACAAATAGTCGGTACGCCATGCACAAAAGGCGTTGGCTTGCTCCCATGTAACTCCGACAACAGGATAATCATTATAAGTGGGGTTGCTAAAATAGTTGCGAAGATATAGCTCATTCTCCGAATTACGGAAATCGTTTACCCAAACGGTCGTATCCGGATAGACATTAACAATATAGGTGTTAAGGAAATCCCAAGGGCCTGTAAGTGGCCGGTTGATGGTTTCACTATGAATGTGCCCTTCATCATCAACATAGGCAGTATCTTTGGAAATCATTACCACTTCATTGGGATTTACAGGAATATCGGTATTCAGATTGCGTTCAGCCGGATTCATACGATTACGGCGGAGCGCTGCAGCCGTATAGTCATAAATTTCATATTTATAATTCATTTGGCTGGCATCAAGTGACTTCTCGCCTGTCACCGGATTGGTAATGTACAGACTTTCATAAGCACGTTGCTCGTCTTCATTCGGTTTTCTCGGCAAGCGCTTATTCCAATTGATATGGGGTTTTACAGGGTCTCCATTCTTGTCTTCTGTTATCATATAGGTTTCATCCCCACCATAATTGGGGTCTGCCAAACGAGTACGAAGAATGGAATCGCGTACCCACTCGATGAATTGCTTGTACTTTGAATTGGTAACTTCGGTCTCATCCATCCAAAAGCCATCAACAGAGATATCTTTTACAGGAGTTTCTTTTCCCCAAAGACTGTCTTGCTTGTCAATACCCATTTTCAGAGAGCCCCGCTTAATGAGCGTCATTCCGTAAGGAGCTGGTTCCTTAAAGCTACGTCCTCCGCCAACGCCAACAACTTCTCCTCCGCGACTGGAAGTTGCGGCTGACTTGCCTCCGAAACAACTCGTCAAGAGGGTGAGGGTCATCAAGCTTATTCCAAGTACTTTAAATATTGTTTTCTTTTTCATATATCATAATTTCTATAGAAACCTAACACTCTTGTGCTTGTTCCTTCCTTTTTTCTGAAGATTGATATCGGTCTGATAACTAACGAACAATCCATGACTACCATTGCCTGGATTAATTGCAGATGTGTACATCTCATAGCTATAGCCAATATTAATGCCATGGAAGCTGCCTCCCACATATGCCGTCACAGAATTAGTAGGACTGTACGACACTCCACCATAAAGAACTTTCTTGTCGTGCGTGTAGACCAACCGGGCGGTTACATCTGCTCTATAGGAATGTCCGTCGTAGCGCACTAAAGTAGAAGTTGGTATAGATAGAAACGGATTTCTAAGCTTTATATTGTATCCTGCTATCAAATAATAGGTCGATTCTATCTTCAATTCGTTGGTTTCACCAAGAGATACCAAAGGAGCATTGAGATGTTGAACAGATATTCCCGCATACCATGGGTTATGAACATAATAAAGTCCGAAACCCATATCCACAGAGTTACCACTAATCTTCGACTTGGAAAAAGCCGGGTCATTGGAGTCTTCTACATCCAACTTCGTTCCATCAAAATTTTCCATAAGCAACCCCAATTGGACACCTGCAGAAAGCATTCCGCCAAAAAGACGATAGCGAAAAGCATATTGCCCAGCTATTCTCTGATGAGTAAACAAACCTATTTTATCATTAAGGAGAGACACTCCAACGCCATGAAATTGTTTCATAAAATACAAAGGCATATCTGCTCCTATGTAAGCAGTTTGAGGATTGTGCTCAAATCCGGAGAAATCAATGGAATAGGCGCCAACAACATTCATCTTATTACCTTTTCCTACCGTAGCAGGGTTATAATAAGGTTCCATAGCCCAGTAATGACTAAAAGGCACATCATACTGAGCTTTGGTGGACACATTCACCAAAACAAGCAATAATGATATGACAGAAAAACGTTTAAACACGTTTAGATAACGACTTTTTTGCTTTCTTTATTGTGCAGAAATCAAAATCAAGACAAAAAAAGCGATAGAGAAATCACAATAAGAATTCCTCTATCGCTCATATTCTATGCATTTAGCTAAACAAATAGCTTTCGAGCAATCAGTATTCGTCCTCGTTGAAGAGGAAATCCTCTTTAGTTGGATAATCGGGCCAGATATCTTCAATACTCTCATAGACATCACCCTCATCTTCTATTTCCTGCAAATTTTCCAATACTTCAAGAGGTGCACCTGAACGAACCGCATAGTCGATCAGCTCGTCTTTCGTTGCAGGCCATGGTGCATCTTCAAGTTTTGAAGCCAATTCTAACGTCCAATACATAGTCCTAAAGTTTTACATTTGTTTTAATTGCGTGCAAAAGTAATACATTTTATTTTATTCGCAAGTTATTTGGCAAGAATTTTCCATTACATTCCCAAGAATAAATATTTTTCACATTTCGCTCTATTTATCGCTAAAAATTAACAATATAATGCTGCTTATACATTTTCTTATCGAAGAACAAAAGTCCGCAATAATACAAATCGAAAGTAACACCCACACGTGAATCCTTTTGGATTTCCTTCCAAAAACGGCGTGTTGATCGGTTATGATGAATATGTTGAATGATAAACAACGACTTGGGATTGGCTTTTTCTATTGCCGTATCAAGAAACTCACGATAGTTTCCTCTTAGCGAGAATCGGGCTACATCGATAGTAGAAATGGCATCTATCACACCTTGACATTCTTCAACAGGAAGACCTGGCCGCAAGATGTGTACCTCTGCATCATGACAACCAGCCTTAAAATAATTTCGATAGGCTGTTGTTGTCGAACCATAGTCAACAATGGTCTGCGGCTGCAGATGGTTGGCTATACGCAAATAAAGCCGGCAAAGCTTGCGTTGGACTTGACCCAACCCGAAAACTTGCCGTTCCAACTCTTTGTATCGGGTTTGGGGAAAGTGTCCGTAAATCACGTCTATTATGAAATGATAGGCCCAAGGAGACTGTACTCCAAAACCGCGAGAATGGCGTATGCGCTGAAGCCAAACCACTCCCCTTTTAATGTTATAGAACATATCAGTATTGGCTTTTGTCGTGCAAAGATACAAATTTCCACAAAAATCAAAGGTCGAAATAGGACTTCACTTTTTTATTCGTTACCAAGAATAGCTACTTTTCAATTAAAAGCAAGAGAATCTATGGGTCAGGTAGCCGGGGCGGAGGCAGACGGACTGTGTCTTCGCAAGATACGGTTAATTTTCTAAGATTCTTGCTTTCATTTCACATAACTAACGTTTTTCGCTGTGCTATTTGCCCCCACGAAAAAGGACTTTTACCATAGCCACAGCACATGCAAAAGCAAAACCTACGAGACAAACGGCGTTCCAGCCACCATAGTTCCACGCAAATCCTGCGCATAAGGTGCCAAGGCTACCACCTGCGAAAAGATGACTCATGAAGATGGTGTTGCTGCGGTTAGTCGCCTCGGGAACGAGCGAGAGACAACTGCTTTGGTTGCTCAACTGATAACACTGGGCACCCACATCCACCAATATGATGGCTGCAACAAGCCCCACATAACTGTCAGAAAACAGATAAGCAACGAGCCAGGCTGCAAATTGAAGGATGTTTCCCACCAAACAAAATCTCTCTATGCCAAATCGTGGAATATACTTGCCGATGCCACTCGCAGCCGTTGCGCCAGCCAATCCACAAAGTCCGAGCATACCTACAGCATCGCTTCCGGCATAAAATGGTGCGCCAGCCAAATGAAACGCCATGCACGACCATATCGCCATCATACTTCCGAAGCTCAGTCCGCCACGCAGGGCATAGATGCGGATGGTGGGGTATCTATGATAGATGATTCCTATCGACTTCATCAACTTGGCGTAACTTCCATCGAAACTATTCGGCATGATTGGCAACGTTCGCAACATACAAACTAAACACCCCGCCATGATGACCGCAGCAATGGCAAACATGGTGCGCCAACCAGTCAATTCTCCAACATATCCACTCAAGACTCTTGCACCAAGCACACCGCTCAGCAGTCCTGTCAGTACGATGCCCATGTTGCGTGACTTATTTTCCGGCTTAGAGAAATGGCTTGCCACGGGGATGAACATTTGCGGAACCACACTGTTGCAGCCCAGCACAAGCGAAGCCGTCCATATCACCCAGAGACTATCAGAAAGTGCGATGACCAGACAGCATACTACAGCCACACTCATATTTACGGTGATAATTTTGCGTCGAGACACCTTGTCTGCCAATGGAACCACAAGGATAAGTCCGGCAGCATAACCTAATTGGGTAATGAATGTAATGAGGTTGGCTTGCAGCTCTGTAGCACAGAGTAACAGGCGCATGGCCTCAAGCAAAGGCTGGTTATAGTATAAGTTGGCAACGGTCAGTCCACCAATCACAGCCATAGAGAAAAGAATGTTACGGGGAATACCGCCGCTCGGAATGAGTTCCTGTTTGATACTTCCTGCCATAATTTCTTATTGATTGAGTAATTGTGCAAAGTTAATACTTTCAATCCTAACAACGATATAAAATTTACTACATCGAAGGTTTCTCCATCATTTTTTGGTAAAGACAGTCATGAGCAAATCGTCTATTGAACTTTTCAAATCCTTTTTTGTACAACCATTTCTCCATATGCTCTGCGACCTGCTGATTGTTAAAGTCGGAGAAAGTGAAAAGAATGTTGCCATATGGTCCGATTTCGGGCTGATGATTAAACATAGTGTCACCTTCATGCTGCGGTTTGCATTTTCACGGTGGTGGTTATCTACAATTTAGGTAACGCAACCTTTCGTTAGATAAATGATCTGAAAAAAGCTTAAGTCTGTTTGGTGTCGTTTCTCAAATCCTTGAAAAACGACCATCAATATGAGCAAATAAAGTTTCGTAATTATATACAATCCTAACCAAAGTCCATATTTGGGTCTGTGAGTGGAAGTTCTTACACCAAAATCATACTTGCAGACATTCATAAGGTCTTTATACGGACTTGGTTTTAGTGATTATCGCTATAAAAATAACATAAGAAATTGTTTAATAGCCATTTGGCTAATTCACCGTTTTTTCGTAACTTCAAATAAAAATCGGTGAAAAATGAGTGAAAACTACAATCTTCTTCAAACAGTTTCCCGATGAGGAATCATGTAGGAAGTATCTTGAAAAACGCAGGAGGGGCAATACTCCCGTCTGTCCGCATTGCGGCAACGCACAAAAGATTTACCGCTACAAAAACGGAAAGACTTTCAAGTGCGCACATTGCGGCAAACAGTTCAAGGTTACTACCGGCACGATTTACGAGAACTCCAACATTCCTTTGCAGAAATGGTTTCTGACTTTCTATCTGATTTCATTATCTAAGAAAGGTATCAGTTCCATTGAACTGTCAAAGACTATCGGCGTGACGCAAAAGTCGGCTTGGTACTTGTTGCACAAGATACGCTATATGTTGGAACATCGCAATTCCGATAACCAAATACGGGGAACAGTCGAAGTGGATGAAACCTATGTTGGTGGTAAGAAAAAGGGCAAACGTGGTCGTGGTTCTGAAAACAAGACACCAGTATTCGGGGCGGTACAACGTAAAGGTCGCTTGTCAATTACACCAGTGGAGAATACCAAACGCATAACATTGGAGCCGATAATCCATAAACAGATAAAAAGTGGTTCTACAATTATGAGTGATGAATGGTGGGCTTACACTAAATTGGATAAGGACTACAAGCATAGTGTAGTGAAACACAAATGCAAGGAATATGTGCGTGGAGATGTTTACACCAACACTATTGAGGGTGCTTGGTCGCATCTGAAAAGGTCAATGATGGGTACATACCACAGACCGAGTAAGGAGCACCTCTCCAAATACTGTGCGGAGTTTGAATTTACCTACAATACCCGAAAGAAAACGCCACTGGTAAAATTCAATCAAATCATAGACAAGAATTTAATCCGTGTCGGTTATACGGATATAGTCGGCACATAAATCAATTAGACATTATGGAGAAAGTTTCTGTAAAACTCGTGGTGTTCAAACATCCGGAACCTGCGAGATGGGACACTTATGCAAGTTATTGTCCTGCAACAAAAGATTTCTGCGCACATGGGCAAAGTGTTTCCGAAGTAGTGGACAAGTTCAAAAGTATGCTGATAAGGGACTTACAAAACAGGCTTGCTTATGTAAATATGAAAAATTATGGATGGAAAGTATCTGAAAATTCGGCAAAACCGCCTATCTTTGCAGACGAATATTTGGTTTCCGAAACGGAACGAATATTTGAAGTAACGATTAAAGAACCAATAATAATTACCGTAGATGTCGAACTTCCAAGAGCCGAAAAAACAATTTGAAATATCATCCGAAGTATTTATGGACTTTTTAATGACCAACGGATACTTGGGTAAAATGAAAATGTTTGATGTTATAGAACTTTCAAAAGAGGATGGTTACGTTAAGATTCCCAATCTTCCTACGCTAACGAAGGAAATGATTTTAGCCTCATTAAGTAGCACGAAACTTTCTTTTGCTGATTTAGAGGAGTATTTAGATAATATTGCAGCGATGAAATCTCTTATTGATTTAGGCATTGAAACTCCACCTTTACACAAAAAATAATACAGAGCCGAAGCTCTGTATCTATCTGTTTATTTCTTGTGTGCGTCAAGCGGTATCTTGGCAATAATCTTTCCGTCAATGCTCAGGTAATAGGTTTCCTCTTTCACGGAATAGCCAACCTTTTCTTCCTTACCGATATTGGGTTCTACAACAGTGAAGAAAAACATTCCCGGAGCAAAATCACCGAACATAGGTTCATATATGCCGGATTCTTCAACTTCTACCTTATCGGAGTCCAAAAGTTTCCAGCCCGAATTACTGATGAAAAACTGTTCATTGGAATTGTTCTTTATGTGCAAGGTAAAAACAAGGTTAAGTCCGTTGTTGGGTATTCTGTTTACCTTAATATTGGCAAAAGTGATTTGGACATTTTTGTTTGCGTAGTCCATTGTGTACACAGAGCCTTTTCCAAGTACGGGAATTTCTTTGGGCTTTTCTTGTGCTTTTTGAGATACGCTGTCTGTTACTTCTTCATTCGTGACAGGATTTGTTTCTTCCGATAGCGAAGCCCCGATAAACCCACTGACAAGGAATATCCCCATGAAAATCAGAGCAACCTTTCCACGAGAGGAACACTTGACGGTTTTAGGGTTGAACATACCCACTACAAATGCCACAAGAGATAATGCGGCGATAATTCTTAAAGCTGTTTCCATTCTACATTTATTTAGTTCAACAATAATTCGCAAAATGGCAACGGTAGAACGAAAACGGGTAAACGAAAACGTAGAACCACTGCCCAACGTCGTCGTGGCCTACCACAGCCAACTTACCCATAGGAGCGGTTCTACGTCTATGACGCAGGACACACTTCACCCATTGGGTAAGTTGATTATCAGCCTTTATGGTCTTGTTGTGGTAGTTCGACGACGATTAGGCTGTATGTCCGAATAGAGCGCAAGCACTCAAATTCGATTGCAAATATAGTTATTTTTAGTGAGATAACTATTATGCTGATTTGGAAAGTTCAAATGAAAATCTTACATTTGGTGTAAATAGTATATAATTACGTAAAGTTTTATACATCTTTGACTTTATGGAGTTATAATAGAGCATAGACATGATCGCCATGATACTAATGACCAGACGAATCTGTTAGTTCTGTTTCACCCACTGCAGTGACTATACTTAAAATTAGTAGACAAAATAGGATACAAATAGCTAATTTGAGTTACTGCTTTTGTTAAATTTTCTTTTTACATTACAAATCTAATTAGATAAACTAATTCAATTTAGCCGTTTGCTGAATTAATTTAAGTTGATAAACAAGAATAACTTGAAAGTATCCCAGAAGGCAGGGACAAAGAGCATTAATAGCGAGAATTGGTTACTATACTATAAATTGCAAGAGTACAAGTACAACATTTCCGAAATATCATATCAAGGGAGATATGCAATGACCGAAGGGAGAAAATAGCAGGTTAACTAAAAGGGCATAATTCCAATCAGGGAGACAACCCCTAATATCTTATGTTCAGAAAAGGTTTTGCGAAGGGCAATAAATAAACAACAACAATATTGTTTGTGTTCCTTATCCATAAAACGCCAAAAAGCCTTTGAATACCAAAGATTAAAACACTTTATACAACTATTTAAATTCTCAACCTCCGCTTTTCCTTTGGCTTAAAACGCAAAAAAGCCTTTGGAAAGAAATTCTTCCAAAGGCTTCTTAATAAAAAGGGCAGCTACCTACTCTCCCGCATTGCATTGCAGTACCATCGGCGCAAGCGGGCTTAACTTCTCTGTTCGAAATGGGAAGAGGTGAACACCGCCGCAATAACCACCCAAAATGGGGTTGACCGCTCGTCACACACAACACACAAAGTCTCTAAAAGCTTTTCTTCTTTTATAACAGTCAAAAGTATAAACCTTCGGTTGAAAGTTTCGGGCAATTAGTAGTGCTCGGCTTTGACGTCACCGTCTTTACACCTGCACCCTATCAACGTTGTCGTCTACAACGACCCTTATGAGGAGTTCTCATCTCGCGGCTGGCTTCGCGCTTAGATGCTTTCAGCGCTTATCCAATCCAGACTCAGATACCCGGCGGTGCACCTGGCGGCACAACCGGTAAACCGGAGGTCTGTCCATCACGGTCCTCTCGTACTAGTGACGGCACCACTC